>ENA-OSEO01001376-OSEO01001376.1-sediment-metagenome-genome-assembly--contig:-NODE-1376-length-44580-cov-6.686381_pt1 | contig 44580 bp, 42 predicted proteins | sample MGYA00237883_ERZ534232 | MGnify/ENA metagenome assembly ERZ534232 | reverse complement strand
CTTATCTCCCCCAAGAGTTCACATCGACGGGGAGGTTTGGCACCTCGATGTCGGCTCATCGCATCCTGGGGCTGGAGTCGGTCCCAAGGGTTTGGCTGTTCGCCAATTAAAGCGGTACGCGAGCTGGGTTTAAAACGTCGTGAGACAGTTTGGTCCCTATCTGCCGTGGGCGTAGGAGATTTGAGAGGATCTGTCCTTAGTACGAGAGGACCGGGATGGACGAACCGCTAGTGTTCCTGTTGTCACGCCAGTGGCAATGGCAGGGTAGCTATGTTCGGAAAGGATAACCGCTGAAAGCATCTAAGCGGGAAGCCCACCTCAAGACGAGATCTCCCTGGGATTTATTCCCCTAAAGGTCCGTTGGAGACTACAACGTTGATAGGCCGGATGTGTAAGCACAGCAATGTGTTCAGCTAACCGGTACTAATTGACCGTGAGGCTTGACCATAAAAAGATTTACTGGGGGGCCGGGTTCAGGCCCGGCCCTCAATTTAAAGCTATCTTCAGTCTGACGCATTGTTAAGAAATATTTCATCGAAAATCAATTTTTCGGTGACTATAGCGCAAGGGTCACACCTGTCTCCATTTCGAACACAGAAGTTAAGCCTTGCTGCGCCGATGATACTGCATGGGAAACTATGTGGGAAAGTAGGTCGTCGCCGGAATTAAAAAAACCCACCTTTTAAGGTGGGTTTTTTTAATTGGTCTGCCTTCAGCATTGTCGGCGGTTCCGAAGACCTAACCGGGTTTTTTCAGGTCAATGTTGTAGGTTTTGATTTTACGATGGAGATTGGAGCGTTCCATCTCAATGGCTTCGGCGGTTTTGGAAATGTTCCAGTTGTTCTGCTGGAGTTTTCTGATCAGAAACTCCCTTTCAAAGCTTTCTTTGGCATCCTTGTAGGTCGGGATTCCCTCCATTTCGGAGAATGTGGATTTTTCCCCTTCGTCTTCCATCCGGAAAATGTATTCACCCAAATGATCGCTGGTGATGGTGTCATCCGGCGTCATGATGACCAGACGTTCGATGGTATTCTTGAGCTCCCTGACATTGCCGGGCCAGGAATACTCGATCAGAACATCCATTGCGTCTTCACTGATGAGTTTTCTTTTTTTACCTTCCTTTTCCGAAAAATATTCTAGGAAATAAAGGGTTAGAATCGGGATGTCGTCCCTTCGCTCCCGCAGGGGTGGAACGACCAGGGGAAGAACATTGAGGCGGAAAAAGAGGTCTTTGCGAAAGGCCCCCGACTTGATCTCTTCCTGGAGATTTTTGTTGGTGGCTGCAATGACCCTGACATCTACCTGAATGGTTTTGCTCCCGCCGACCCGTTCAAAGCGATGTTCCTCCAAAATTCTCAAAACCTTGGCCTGGGTCTTCGGCGACATATCACCGATTTCGTCAAGAAAGAGGGTTCCTTCGTGAGCCTGGTCGAATTTTCCCTTTCGCGGGTTGGTGGCCCCGGTGAAGGCACCCCTTTCATGGCCGAAAAGGGTCGATTCGATGAGCTCTTCCGGAATGGCTGCGCAGTTTACCTCGATGAAAGGTCTGGTTTTGCGTAAGGAATTGGCATGGATGGCCCTGGCGACCAGTTCCTTTCCAGTGCCGTTTTCCCCGGTGATAAGGACCCAGCCGGAGGTTGGGGCAGCCAGCTCAATGCGTTTTTTCAACTCCTTGATGGGGAGGCTTTCCCCAACAATTTCGTAATCCTTGTTGATTTGAGCTTTCAGCTCCCGGTTTTCCTCGACCAGGCTGCCGATCTTCAGGGCATTGTTGATTGAAAGGAGCAGTTTCTCGATGGACAGGGGTTTTTCAATGAAGTCGTAAGCCCCAAGTTTGGTGGCCTGAACTGCGGTTTGAATGGTACCGTGGCCGCTCATCATGAGAACCATCTGTTCAGGGTTCATGGTGCGGAGCCGTTTCAGAGTTTCCAACCCGTCGATTCCCGGCATCCAGATGTCGAGCAGGACGAGATCAGGATTTTCCTCTTTGAGAATGGTCAGGCAATCTTCACCGGTTTCAGCGGTGAGGGTTTTAAAACCTTCGTCCTGCAGGACTCCTTCCAAGGTTTGACGAATGCTTTTTTCATCGTCCACTATTAGAATAGTACCCATTTTTCCCCTTGTTTTTTGATGACAATATTTTGCCCCGGGTTGGGTGCTTCGGGCCGATCAGGCAATGGCTTTTTTGCTGACGGGCAACTCTATGATAAACCTGGCTCCCTGTGGTTCGTTATTTTTAACCCGGATATAGCCATTGTGATCGGCCACGATAGTTGAGACTATGACCAGCCCCAAACCGGTTCCCGATTTTTTGGTCGAAAAATAGGGTTCAAAAAGCCGCGCCTTGTCTTCCGAAGATATCCCGCAACCATTATCCGCCACCGTAATTGTCGCGATTTGTAAGGCTGAATTATAACATGACTCGAGCTTGATTTCTCCTTTTCCTTCCACGGCATCCACAGCGTTTTCCAGGAGGTTGGTCAAAGCCCTTTTGATCTGCTCCTTGTCCAGGTCGAAACAGGGAATTTTCGGGTCGGCATCGAAGGAAAAGCGGATTTTTCGGTGCCCTTCCTGATAAAGGACAATGGCCTCTGAAATGATGGCATTGAGGTCATTGGGAACCGGGTTACTGGCCGGCATGCGGGCAAAACTGGAAAATTCGTTGACAAGGTTTTTCAGCTCGTCCACCTGCTTGATTATCATGTTGGTGCATTCGTCGAAAACGGTCTCATCCTTGTTGAAAGTAGTGAGGTATTTGCGCCGCAGACGCTGGGCTGACAGCTGGATGGGGGTTAAGGGGTTTTTTATTTCGTGAGCGATTCTTCTTGCGACTTCCCGCCAGGCCGCCATTCTCTGTGCTTTGATGAACTGGGTGAGATCGTCGAAAACGATGACGGTCCCTATGGGGGCGCCACTCTCCTCCCTCAGTGTGGTGAGATGGATAAGAAGGGTCAGTTTGTCGCCATGGATGGGAACGGTAACCTCTTTCTGGAGAGAATCCTTGCCGGACGAACGGAGTTCAGCCATGAACCCACGGATAATATTCAAAGTCTGACGATCGAGGACCTCGGAAAAATGTTTGCCGATTATGACGCTGGAACTGACCTGAAGGAGTTTTTCGGCCGATTTGTTGATGGTTGTGAAAATTCCCTGCATGTCTACGGAGATGACGCCGGCGGTGACGTTCTTCAGAACGACCTCCATATAACGGCGTCTTTGTTCATTTTCATAGTTCGAGGCCTGAAGCTCCTGATAAGCTTCGCGAATTCTGACCTGGCCCCGCCTTAGGTCCGAGGTCATCTTGTTGAAAGCGGAAACGAGCATGCCCACTTCGTCTCGGCTTTTCGGTTCGATTTCTACCTCCAGGTTGCCGCGCGCGACCTTGTCGGTGGCGATGGCCAGTTCCTGGATGGGTACCGTGATGTCCCGTGCCAGATGAAAGCCGAACCAGGTGGCCAGAAAGATAATCACCAGAGCAATAAGCAGGAGGATAATGACGTATCCCTTTTGAATTTTTCCTTTCATCAGCTTGGTCTCTTTGTATTGCTCGAAGGAGCTGCTTATTTCCTTCATCTTGTTGACCAGCGAATAGGGGACGTAATAGTTGACGACGACCACGCCGACGATATCGTTCGGGTTCCAGTTCGAGTAGACAGGGACAATGCCACGGATGAGGTCGGCTTTTCCTATCGGCGTGATGCGCGTGAAACGGTTGCCCTGAAGGCCTTCCCGGATGCTGTCCAGGTCGGTTTCCGCGAACTCCGCCATGGGAATGCGCTGGTTGGCGGCCCGAACGAGTTCCTCGAAGGTGGAAGAGAATACCTCGACGACGCCGAGGTTGTACTCTTCCTGCTTCAACTTGATCAGATCGTTCAGTTGCGGCAGGTTTTTCTCGTTCAAAAGTTTGTTCTTTTTGACCGCACGGGCAATTTGCTCGGCGTAATAGAGGGCGTTGGTGGCGGAATTTTTGTAGTAGGTCTGAGCCACCTCCAAGGATTCCTGCAAGGAAAGCTCAATCTGGGAGTTGAACCAATTTTCGATGGAGTTGGCGATAAAGCCGGCCGAGACCAGGAACAGGAGCATGGTCGGAATCAGAGACAGGGAAACGAAAGCGACCACCAGTTTGGTGCGCAAGTGAGCGCCCGGGACGTTGCGACGTTTCTCGATGATGAGTTTGAAAACGTTGCGGAATACCAGAAACAGGAAGAGGACGACCAGCAGGATATTGATGTTGATGAGGGCCAGGATCAGAATGCTGTTGGAAAGCGGAAGACTGACGGTATTTTTGAAAAGCTGGGTTTCAAAGTGGGAAAAAAGAACAATGAGAAGGATTATCCCTATGGTCAGAAAAAGCTCCCGCCGGCGTTTCTGATTTTTTGGTTTGGCCTCTTTTTTCTTTACGGCGAATTTGGACATCGATATTTTCCCACGCTTACCTTTTGCTTACGTTCCAATTGTGGCCGTAACTGGGGAAAATTGCAAGATGAATGGTCCGACCTGCCTTCATGCGTGGCGACTCGGGGAAAATAATCTTTTCCCCGTTTGAACCACGATTCAGAATAAAATTAAAAAAGCAGCTTAAAGCTGCTTTTTTTGATGGCTTGAAATTGTCAGGCGTAGATCGATTGGTCAGGCTTCCGACGGTAGGGGTTCGGCAATATAAGCTGGAGAGCGATCCTGCAATGCCAACCTCAGATCGTCCTCGGTGAACTCAACCAGTTTCCAGCATTCGGGGGAATTAAGTATCTGGGTGACCATCTGATGGTTGATCTGGTGGCCAGCCTTATAGGCCTTGACATGTCCCAGCACGGGATGGCCGAGGAGGCTGAAATCGCCAATGGCATCCAACGTTTTATGACGGACAAATTCATCGCTGAAGCGCAGACCACCGGGGTTGAGAATGCGATCCTCGCCGATAACGATGGCATTTTCCAGTGATCCGCCCTTGGCCAGGTTGTTTGCCTTCAAGTACTCGTATTCTTTGAGGAAGCCGAAGGTTCTTGCAGGTGCGATCTCCTTGCTGAAAGATTCCGGCGTTACCTTGATCGCATGGTGTTGCAGGGAGATGCAGGGGTGTTCAAAAGCGATATCGGAAGTGACGCGGAAAAAGCGGGAGGGGATGATGGTCAGGCGTTTCTCACCTTCGATCAGGGTAAGAGGTTTGCGAATGGCAAGATATTTCCTCCTGCTGTTGAGCCTTTTTATCCCGGTTTTGCGCAGGATTTCAGCAAAAGGCGCAGCGCTGCCGTCCATAATGGGGACTTCGGGGCCATCGATATCGATGTTAAGGTTGTCTATACCGAATGCATAGAGACATGCCAGCAGATGTTCGACAGTGGAAATTCTGGCCTCGCCCTTGCCGAGAACCGTGGCCAGGCGGGTATCAACAACATTTCCGGCGGTGGCGCGAATGGATACGGTGCGGTCATTTATTGTTTGATGAAAGACTATGCCATTGTCGCTTTCCGCCGGGCGAAGCATGGTGCTGATTCGCAGGCCGGAATGGAGCCCGATTCCGGAAAACAGGACCGGTTTGGCAAGAGTACATTGGTTGATCATTAAAGTGCCTCCGCAGGTTTGTTGGAAAAAGATGGAATGCAAAGACCTTGCCGCCCCGGATGTGTATTTTAACATATTGAATTTATTAGATAAAATGTTTGAAGATCAAGGGATTGTTGCAATTTTTCCAAAAAAAGGTGTGGTGAAAAGAACACATTGTTAATCTCGCAAATCCAGGGCGGTTTGTTTCGAAGCCGGCAAATGTGTATCGGATAAAACCCGGCTTTGTGGAGTGCCCCGGGGGGGGCACAACGTGCGGTTGGAGACTTGGGATGAGAAGAGTTTACGCTGGGGGCAATTCCGTTTAAAGCCGTCCGGAGCGGAGAATGGCAATGGCCAGCCAGAGCCCGAGAAATGCTGCGATCAGATAACCCAAAAAGCCGAGGACCGGAAAACCGAAGAGAAGAGGTCCTTTTTCAGTCTGCATGATCAGGGAGGAGCCTACGATCAAAGCTGCAATTAGAAGGCTGAATGAAATACGGTTACTGGATTTGTCGAGATCCGAAATGAGTTTTTCCAGGCCCTGATGATGCAAATCGATACGGAATTTATTCTGATTCAAGCGGTTGATGAGTTCCTTGACGTCCCAGGGAATGCGCTTCAGCATGACACCGTAGGATTGGACCAGCTCGGAGACCTCCCTGGACAGACTGCCCGGACTGAGACGCTCGCGCACGAGCTTGTTAAGGAAAGGGGAAAGGTGCTCGATCATGTTGAACTCGGGATCGAGCTGGCGGCCGATGGCTTCCACCGTGACGAGAGCCTTGGCCAGGAGAATAAGGTCACTCGGAAAGCTGATGCGGTGCCGCATCAGGATCCCGGCGAAATCCATGAGGAGTTTTCCAGCATTGATCTCCTTGAGGGCCAGGCCGTAATAATCGTCCACAAATTCGACCAGGTCCCTGCGGAGGTCCTTGAGGTTGGTCTCCTCCCTCAACTCCCCGGAAAAACGCAGAACCGTGATGAGGCGATCCACGTCCCGCTTGAAAACAGCGGTTAAGAGGTCGGCAAGGCGCTGCTTGAGGGCATCGTCGAGTCTTCCCACCATGCCGTAGTCAAGCATGCAGACGGTATTGCCGGGCAGGGCGAAAACATTGCCCGGATGAGGGTCACCATGGAAAATACCATGTTCCAGAACCTGCTTCAAAACCGCCTTGGCGCCGTTTTGAGCAAGGACCTTCCGATCATAGCCCCGGTTTTCAAGGATATCCACGGAGGAAATCTTGATGCCGTCGATATACTCCATGGTCAGAATCGTTTCGCCGGTACACTCCCAGAATACCTTGGGAACATAATAGGTGTCGTCATCGGTGAAGTTGGCCCTGAATTTGTCGATGGTGCGGCCTTCCTTGGTAAAGTCCATTTCCCGGCGAATGGTATGCCGGAAGGTTTTAACTATCCCAACAGGATCGTAGATATCCCATTCCGGAAAGTGATGTTCGATAAGTTGGGCCAGGCCCAGAAGGATCTCCAGGTCGGTTTCGACCACCTGCTGGATGTTGGGGCGGCGGACCTTGACGGCAACTTCTTCACCGCTGGGGAGCCGCCCTTTATAAACCTGGGCAATGGAAGCGGCGGCAATGGGGGTCGGGTCAAGTTCGGAAAAAGCCTGCGAGATAGGACGTTTGAGTTCGGCCTGGATGTGGTCCTGAATTTTTTCGAAGGCTATGGCGGGAACATGGTCCTGGAGCTTGCGGAATTCTTCGGTGAAGGTGCTGGGAACCAGGTCGGGACGGGTGGATAAAACCTGACCCAGTTTGATGAAGGTGGTTCCCAGTTCTTCCATGGCAAGGCGCAGTCGTTGCGGCGGCCTCAACTGCTCAATTTCCCGCGGCGGTTTTCCTTTCGAAAAAATGTTTTTTCCGAATTCCAGATAGCTGGTTAAATTGAGCTGATCGACGATCTGGCCGAAACCGTATTTGATAAGGACGGACAGAATGCTTCTATACCGCCTGAAGAATCGAATATTTCGATTTATGCGCAGAAAAGTAAACATATGAAAGAAACAACCCGTTATTTTTCCAGAGCCTTGAGGCGTTTTTCCAGGTCCGAAACCTTGCGGCTCAATTTATGAAATTCATCCTGGGTAATGACGCCCATCCGTTCGCAGGACTTGCGGACTTCTTCCAAGGCGAGCTTTTCAAGTTTTTTCTGGTTTTCATGAGCCGCGTCCTGAAGCTTGGTTACGAGTTTTTTTCCTTCCTCTTCGCTCAGATTAAGGCGTTCTTTGGCTTCCTTGACCACTTCCTCCATCTTCTGTTGGCTGAGGGTGAGCATCCCCATTCCGGCCAGAATGATTTTTTCGGCAAATTCGAGCATGGCGTCCTCCTGATAAAAAGTTAATTTTTTAATCTATTGTAACATAACATAGAGCTCCGCTCATTCAATGGCCGGATCAATATATTTCCGAATCCTCAAGGGAGCTCACTTGCCGGCCTTAAAATGTCGCCGGAGCAGATGACTCAACGCCGGAAAAACCAGAGCAACAGGGAAATAATCAGCGAAATGAGAAGGCAGGAAGCCAATGGAAAATAAAAGGAAAAGTTTTCCTTTTCAATGCGGAAGTCTCCCGGCAGTTTACCGAGATAGGGCATTTTGCCGGCAAACGTCAACCACAGGCCGATGGTCACCAGGATGAGCCCCGAAATAATCAACGCTTTTCCAATATGCATTGCAAAAATCCTGAACGTTTTTGGCCATCTGCAGGGTTGCAGGGGCCGGGGAACGACCCTCAGGGTTCAATCAGCGTTCGGTGCGGCGGTCTGCCATATAGTTGCTTCCCGCCAGGGTTTTCAGGTGTTTTTTCATTTTAGCGCATTCGCGCCCGATGGCGAGAGGGGATGGATTTTTGAGATTTCCCGAGCTGACGCAAGCAATGGATACGGTCAGCAGAGGGAATTTGCGGGACACGCCGAAGCGGTCGGCGGCCTTAAAGAAGCCGGCTTGGCGATCCATTTGGGAATAAAAACCGGGAACCACGGCATCGAACTCATCAATGATTGTGACACCAATTTGATCTGCGCAGTCGGGGGTCGTCAGGATAACGTAATCATCTCCTCCGATATGGCCAACCAGGTCATCGGCACTTCCCAGACTTGAGGTGACTTTCTTGATGATATCTCCGAGTGCGGCAATGACCGTGTTTCCCGCCTGGTAACCGTAGCGGTCGTTATAAGGTTTGAAATTGTCCAGGTCAATGTAGATATTGGCAAACGGAAGCTCGCAGTCAATCCGCCTCTGAAGCTCCTTCTCAACCGTCAGGTTGCCGGGGAGGTGGGTGAGGGGGCTGGCATCGAGACTGCGCTGTTCCATTTCCTTGAGCTTCTGGGCCATGTTGGAAAACGCCTGAGCGAGCTTGCCGAATTCGTCGTGGCTGTCCAGAGCCGGTGGGATGTCGTAATTCCCCTGGGTAATCTGATAGGTGGCCGATGTCAGCAGGCGAAGGGCCTGGTTGAATTTATAGAGCAGGCCGCCGGCGACCAGTGATGCCAGCAGGAGTCCGAAAAAGAACAGCACCAGCGTCATCTGATAGGCATGGATGCTCTGCTCGGGAAGCTTCTGGAGGGTCGTGTCCAGCGATTTTTCAAGGTCTTTCTGCAAGGCCTGGAAGAGCTCCAGGTTGTTGTTGCGAAGCGTGGACAACTGCTCCCGGGAAAAGTTGTCGGCCTCCTCCCATTTGCGGCTCTGCAATAGTTCCTGCATCTCGCCGCTCATGTCCTGAAAGCGTCGGGCCTGGTTTTGAACCGCTGTGATTTGCTGACCGAGCGGAATACTTGTCAGGTCTCTCCAGAAGCTTGTGAATTCCTCCCGGCGTTGGGAATAGAGTTCAACGAGCGACGGGTCTTTCAGCACCAGAGCCTGTTTTTCCAGACGTTCCTGAGCAAGGATGTTGCGGCTCAGATTCTGGGCCAGGATCAGGGCGCGAAAATCAACCCTGACCAGGTGACGGGAGATATCGGTTTGTTTATTTAAGGCTCCAAGAGCAAATATTACCGCCGCCAGTGAAAAAAGGCTGACAAGGAGATAACCGAAACTGATTTTTTGTGAAACCGAATAGTGTGCCCAGTTGAAAGGTTTGGGAAGAGCCATGGGAAATCAGTCCTTAGGGAGATTCTCCTTCAAACAGGGAGCCGGTTTCCTTGGTGCCCGGGGGTTGTTTGTGGAAATGGCGATAAGCGAAAAGGGTCGCCGTTCGGCCGCGCGGGGTCCGGTTGATAAAGCCTTGTTGGAGAAGATAAGGTTCGATGACATCTTCAATGGTTTCTTTTTCTTCCCCTACCGAGGCCGCGAGGGTTTCCAGGCCGACCGGTCCGCCGGAGAACTTTTCGATGATGGTGAGAAGGATGCGGCGATCCATGTGATCGAAGCCGCTGTGATCGACCTCGAGGCGTTTCAGGGCCATCCTGGCGGTATCCAGGTCAATTGTCCCGTCCCCTTCCACCTCGGCAAAGTCGCGGACCCGGCGCAGCAGGCGGTTGGCAATACGCGGGGTTCCGCGGCTGCGGCAGGCGATTTCATAGGCGCCTTTCTCATCGGTGGCGATTTTCAGTATCCCGGCGCTGCGCAGGACAATTTTCAGAAGCTCCTCGGGCGGGTAGAACTCAAGCCGCGAGATGATGCCGAAACGGTCGCGCAGGGGGGGGGAAAGGCGTCCGGTCCGTGTCGTCGCCCCGACCAAAGTAAAAGGGGGCAGATCAAGCTTGACGGTCCGGGCCGAAGGACCCTGGCCGATGACGATATCGAGCTGAAAGTCCTCCATGGCCGGATAGAGGACTTCTTCAACGACCATGGGGAGACGATGGATCTCGTCAATGAACAGGACGTCCCTTTCCTCCAGGTTGGTCAGAACTGCGGCCAGATCCCCGGCTTTTTCGATGACCGGACCCGAGGTGGTTTTGATGTTGACGCCCATCTCCTGAGCAATGATGTAGGCGAGAGTGGTTTTGCCCAGTCCGGGAGGGCCGTAAAGGAGCACATGGTCGAGGGCTTCGTGACGGTTGCGGGCGGCCTGGACGAAAACCTGAAGGTTTTCCTTCACCTTGTTCTGGCCGATGTATTCGCTGATAGCGGAGGGCCGGAGACACTTTTCAAGCTGCTCTTCGCTGTCCAGCACTTCCCCTGCGATAATGCGTTCGTCCATGAATACCTCAATTCAAGTCCCGACCGAATTTTCCGTCCGGCTGGCGGTATTTTATTGCGCCAGGATTTTCAGTGCACTTTTCAGAATGGTCTCAACGGTTGCCGTTTCCGTGGCTTCAATGGTTTTGAGGACTTTTTTCGCCTGGTTTTCCTTGTAGCCGAGATTAACCAGAGCCGAAAGCGCATCTTCCAGGACCTGGGTAGGTGAGCCGGGGCCTTTGAGAAAATCGACCGGGACCTTGGTAAAACCCAGTCGTTGGACTTTCTCCCTGAGCTCGAGGACCAGCCTTTCAGCGGTTTTTTTCCCGATACCGGGGATCGCCGACAGGCGCTGGATATTTCCCTCTTCAATGGCATTGCCGAGTTCCGAAGCGGCAATATTGGAAAGGATGTTGACGGCCAGGCGAGGTCCGACGCCGGAGACAGAGATCAGAAGAGCAAAAAAATCCTTTTCTTGCGGGTCGAGAAAACCGTAAAGATGGATGGCGTCCTCCTTGACGGAGGTATAGACGAAAAATGAGACGATTTCCTCATCGGGAAGGGTGTAGTAAGTGGAGAGGGGGATGAGCAGGCGATAGCCGACACCTCCCACGTCCACAATGAGGTGGTCGAGGGATTTGTAAACGATTTTTCCGGTCAGGCGTGCAATCATGATAGTGGTTGGTGACCTGTGGCGTCGGCCTTGTCAGCCGGAGGAGGAAGAAAGAATACGGCTGACTTTGCTTTCCAGATGCCGGCTGTTGCCATGGCAGATAGCAACGGCCAAGGCGTCGGAAGCGTCCAGCTGTGCCGCGGCAGGGAGTTTTAAAAGCATCCGGGTCATATGCTGGACCTGCTTTTTGTCGGCTTTTCCGTATCCTACCACGGCACTTTTAACTTGCAACGCACTGTATTCAAAAACCGGAATTTGGTGTTGAGCTCCGGCCATCATGGCAACCCCTCGGGCATGACAGAGTTTGAGGGCGGAAGCGGCGTTTTTGGCGACAAAGACCTTTTCAATGGCCAAAGCCTGTGGGGAATGCTGCTGAATAATCTCCGACAGTTTCTGGAAAATTATCAAGAGCTTTTCCGCCAGGGCTTTGCTGGCCGGCGGCCGAATGACACCGTGGGAAACATGAAGAAGTTTCGGGCCGTCCATTTGGATCAGGCCGTAACCGGTGGCCAGACTTCCGGGGTCCACACCCAGAATGCGCATAAATATTCGTCCCGGACGGATGAGATTACAGCTGACGCCGCGACCTTTCCGTCAGTTCATAAGGCTCTGAAGTTCCTCCTCGCTGATATCGAAATTGGCGTAAACGTTCTGGACATCGTCGTTGTCCTCGAGTTTTTCCATCAGCTTGAGCATCTGTTCGGCCTGTTTGCCTTCGAGTTTGGCGGTAGTCTGTGGGATCATGGTAATCTCGGCAGTTTCCCAGGTCAGCCCTTTTTCGGCGATGGCATCCCGTACCTCGATGAAATCGTTGGGATCGGTGAGCACCTCGATGACATCCCCCTCATCCTTGACATCCTCGGCGCCGGCCTCCAGGGCGGCTTCGAAGATGGTGTCGAAATCCTGGTCCTTACTAAAGGAAATCAAGCCCTTGCGGTCAAAGAGAAAGGCGACGGAGCCACTGACCCCGAGACTGCCGTTGTGTTTACTGAATATATGGCGGACATCCGCCACCGTGCGGGTCCGGTTGTCGGTCATGAATTCGACAATGACAGCCGCACCCCCCGGGCCGTAACCTTCGAAACTGCCCTCCTCGTAATTGACCCCATCGAGGCCGCCGGAACCTTTTTTGATGGCCCGTTCGATGTTGTCCTTGGGCATATTTTCGCTTTTAGCTTTGTCCACGGCCGTTCGCAGGCGCGCGTTGGCGTCCAGATCCGGCCCGCCTTTGGCGGCAACCGTTATTTCCTTGATCAACTTGGTGAAAACCTTGCCGCGCTTGGCATCCTGGGCACCTTTGCGGTGTTTAATATTGGCCCATTTGCTATGCCCTGCCATAGAGCTGATTCTCCTTTCTATTCAGACACTTTTAACCCGGGTTGGACCTCTGTTGCGGGCCATTGAAGCGGGCTCATCCTAGCATGATTTCCGGGCTTCAAACAAGCCAATTCTAGCCGCCGGGAGAGCCGCGCGTACCACCCAAGTTCCCCCCGGCGGAAAAACCCTGCCTAACGACTCCAAGGGGTGGTTTTGCTTAGAGCCCGGCCTTTTTGAGGGTCTCCAGGGCACCTCTCTGTTCTTCGGAAAGCTTTGTCGGAACGGTGACTTCCACGATGGCATAGAGGTCGCCGGCCGGATGGCTGCCGTGGGCCGGCACTCCGAAGCCTTTCAGGCGGACCTTGCCACCCGACTGCATGCCGGCGGGAATTTTGACCCTTTTGCTTTTTTCCAGGGTGGGGACTTCGACGGAGGTGCCGAGACAGGCACTGGAGAAGGGTATCTGGACTTTGATGAAGAGGTCGTTTCCTTCGCGGCTGAAGACGTTGTCCGGCTCGACCCGGACCTCCAGGAGCAGGTCCCCCGCAGGGCCGCCGGTCGGGCTCTCGCCCCCTTTGCCATGGACACGCAGCTTCTGCCCCGATTCAATTCCGGGCGGGATGCGGACTTCGAGCTGTTCGAGGTGAGGGCCGCGTTGGAAGTCCACGCGCCTCCCCCCGCCGAGAATCGCATTGCGGAAAGGAATGGATATCTTGAGGATATAGTCCTGGCCTTTCATCTGGCGGGGTTGGGAGCTGCGGGAAAAGTGCTCCCGGCCGGCACCGCCCCCGAATAAGCGGCTGAAGATGTCGTCGGTCCCGAACCCGAACTCACGGAAGATATCCCCCACATCGAAGTTGCGGTAGATGTCCTCATGGGAAAAGCGCTGATGAAAGCCCGCCTCGCCGAACTGGTCGTACTGGCTTCTTTTTTCCTTGTCCGACAGAACCGCGTAAGCTTCCGTGATCTCTTTGAATTTTTCCTCGGCCTTGGCGTCGCCGGGGTTTTTGTCCGGATGGTATTTCAACGCCAGCTTGCGGTAGGCCTTTTTTATCGCTTCATTCGAGGCGTCTTTTGCAACGCCCAGGCTGGCATAGTAATCTTTGCCCATGGATTCTCCCAAATATTTAAATTTGTTTACAATATAATGAGCCGCCCGGAAATCGTCAAGGGGGGGGCTTTCGAGGTAAGGGACGGTTGCGGCCATTTTTGCTATAATCTGCCTGAAGGATTTATCCGATAATTGAGCAGCTCAACAAAACGCCGGCTTAGCCGGTGTGATTCAAAAGTATTTCAGCGAATTTGAAACCGGGGTTGCGCCCCCGGCGACGCCTTCTTTCTTTTTACGTCAAAATGAAAGAAGCAAAGAAAAGGACGCCCCGCACCTTGCCCTTCGGGTTTCCTGCGCTTCGTGGTCATTTTGAGGACGGTCAGAAACTCGCTTCGCTCAGACAGTCTGCCCGTCTTATTCTCAAAATGCCCTTTCCGCTCCGGCTGCTTTGCAAGGGGTAGAACCCCTTACCCCTTTTTTTTAGTTTTCCTCAAGCCACCTGCTCTGCAGTTGGTGAGGGTTGGGAGGGAAAAAATATGGCAGATGTCGTAATCATCGGGGGAGGGATATCCGGCCTTTCGACAGCGTTTGCTGTGGAGGGCGAGGCCCGGAAGCGCGGGTTGGATATTTCCACCCTGGTTCTGGAAAAAGAGGAGCGCCCCGGCGGCAAGATCTGGAGCCGCAAGGAGGACGGCTATCTGTGCGAGTGGGGTCCCAACGGCTTTCTCGACAGCAAGCCCTGGACCCTCGAGCTGTGCCGCGATGCCGGTCTGGCGGGCCGGCTTATGCGCTCCAATGACAATGCCCGCAAACGCTTCATCTTTTCCCAGGGGCAACTTCATCAACTGCCCGACAACGCCCGTGAATTTTTTCGCTCCGGACTCATCTCCTGGCCCGGCAAGCTGCGCCTCGTCGGCGAGCTTTTTGTTCCCGCGCGCCGGGACGGGGAAGACGAGACGCTGGCCGACTTTGCGCGGCGCCGTCTCGGTCCGGAAGCATTGGAGAAGCTCATCGGCCCCATGGTTTCCGGGGTGTTTGCCGGCGATCCCGAAACCATGAGCCTGAAAAGCTGCTTTCCGCGCATTCACGAACTGGAAAACGATTACGGGGGGCTCATCAGAGCCCTGTTCAAGCTGCAGAGAGAACGGCGTTTGGAAAGGAAAAGCGGGAAGCAGGTGGGCGGCCCGTCAGGACCCGGAGGGGTTTTGACTTCCTTTTATGGCGGCACCGATGAGCTGGTTTCCGGTGTGGCAGGTTCTCTGGACGGTGAAGTTCGCACCCAGGCCAGGGTCAAGTCGTTGCGAAAAGAATTGGACGGTTTTGAAATCGAACTGGCGGGTGGTGAAATTATCGAGGCCGCTGTTGTTGTAAGTGCCTGTCCGGCTTATGAGCTGATGGCCTTGGTAAGGGAAATGGACCGGGACATGGCCCGGCTCCTGGCCAAAATCCCTTATGCGCCTTTGTTTGTCGTCTGCTGCGGTTATGAGCGCGCCAAGATCGCCCATGACCTAAACGGTTTCGGCTACCTGGCCGCCCGGGGGGAGAAGAGGAAGGCCCTCGGCACCCTCTGGGATTCGAGTATTTTCCCTTATCGGGCGCCCGAGGGGCATGTCCTTCTCCGCTCCATGGTGGGCGGGGCCACCCGGCCGGACATTCTGCAGTACTCCGAAGAGGCGATAGGAAGAATGGTTCTGGATGATCTTCACATAATCATGGGGATTGACAAAAACCCCGATTTCCTCCGTGTTTTCCCCCACAAAAAGGCCATCCCCCAATACCTAAGCGGTCATGGGGCCTTGCTTGCCGCTTTGGCTGACAGGACCCGCCATGTCCCGGGCTTCTTTTTCACCGGCAACGCCTTTTCCGGGGTGGGTCTCAATGACTGCGTCAAAGCCGGCAACGAAACGGCTTCCAGGGTTGCCGATTTCGTTAACAAGATGAAATGAAACCTTTTGCCTGATCCTCCGGGCTCATTTATCGGGGCATCGGAAAGGTGTGGCCGTTGGTTGGGGATCATTTGAGTAAGATTATTGAAGAGTCAATCATGCTGTTAGTAGCATTAAAAAATTGATTTTTAATCAAATAAGTGTAAAGTATACTTTATATTTAATTATGTAAAAATGTGCTTTTGGTGTGTAAATGAAGGATTTTTTCGACCGTTCCGAAATTCTGAATGTTTTGCACGGTTTCAACCCCTGGTGGGCCGGAAGACCCTATGAAGTGCCGAGTTTCCGGCGATTGGCGTTTGATACCTGTCTTACCTATTTGGAGGATTCGTCACTGCGGCGAGCTATTCTTCTTTCAGGGCCTCGGCGGGTTGGTAAGACCACCATACTGAACCAGATTGCCACCGGCCTGTCTGCCAAGGAAATCGAGCCGAAAGCCATTTTTTACATCAGCCTCGATCACCCGCTTATCAAACTTCTTACCCTCAATCAGATTCTGGAAATTTATCACGAATCCATCCATCCCCAAGGGCAGGCAAGCTTTCTTCTTTTTGATGAGATTCAATATTCCAAGGAGTGGGAAACCGAGGTTAAGCTTCTGGTCGACCACCAACCACATTACCGAATCCTTGCCACGGGTTCCGCAAGTGTCATTCACAAAAAAAAGCTGGCCGAGAGCGGGGTCGGCCGTTGGATCACTGTTCCGATCCCGACCCTGTCATTTTTCGAGTTTGTCCACATCCGTGGAGAAAGATTGCCCGATATCCCGGAGGAGCTGCGGCCATCGGATTTGTTTGATAAACGGCAGGGTGAATTGATTGAATTGGCCGGGCGGTTTCGTGAACTGCTCCCGGCATTCCAACAATATCTCCTGGTCGGGGGGTTCCCGGAAACGGCAACCCAGAAAAACATCTCCCTTTGCCAGCGACTTTTACGTGAGGATGTCGTCGAGCGGGTTCTCAAGCGGGACATGACAGCACTTTTCGGGGTGCGCAACGTTCATGACCTGGAAAAGCTTTTTATTTATCTTTGTCTTCACAGCGGCGGGATCGTTGCTCACAAAACCTGTGCTACCGCCCTTGAAACGTCACCGGCCACCATAGCCAGCCATCTGGCGCTTCTGGAACAGGCAAACCTCATCTATTGTCTTCCGCCTGCCGAGGTCAGCGGAAAAAGGATATTGAAAGCCCGGAACAAATACTACTTGGTGGATGCGGCCCTGCGCAATGCCGTGCTGCTGCGGGGGGAGGAGATTCTCACCAACAACGAGGAGATGGGGACCATCGCCGAGACCACGGTTCTGCGGCATCTCTATGCCTACTACTACCGCGACACGCCGGAAATCGTCTACTGGCGCGACCCGGCTTCCCAAAAAGAGGTGGATGTCATCATTCGTAGTCCCAAATACGTCCTGCCTTTTGAGATCAAATACCGGGAAAACCCCAACCTCCGGGAATCGAGCGGATTGGTCGCCTTCTGTCGCCTGGAGCAGGTCAAAAAGGCTTATTGGGTGACCAAGCTTGATAGGGATTTCGGGACAACTGAATTTGATGGTTTGGACACCCGATTTTTGAAAATTCCCGCGCATATTCTCTGCTATCTTCTAGGGCAGTCGGAAAGGTTGTTGTGGAAGTGAGGACTTATTGGGAGAGAGGACACCTTGGCAGGGGGGGGCGGCTTTTTCTTGATACTTCCCGTTAACCGGAGTACTTTATGAAAGATTTAATGTTGGTTTGGTGCAGGGGATGAGCAGATGATTTTGAAACAACCTGCTATATCTTGAATTTGAAAAATAATTGTTTTTTAATGAACACCCCTCAAGAATAAATTTCTCACCTTCTTTTTGATGCCCAAATTATGAGGGAAAACCATTGACGATGGGATCGTCTCATGGATAACCGGCGCACAGATCTGACTTTTTTCACCAACGAACCCGGCGCTACCCTTCTTGATCGGTTTCGGAAAGCCCTCAAATACACCCGCTTTTTCGACATCCTGGTCGGATATTTCCGGACCAGCGGTTTTTTCAACCTGTATGAAGCCTTTGAGACGATTGAAAAAATCCGGATTCTCGTGGGGCTGAACGTTGACCGCCAGACCTTTGAAATCATCGACTCCTGCCAACCCCAGACGGAGCTCGATTTCACCTCGCACAAACAGGCGAAGGAAATTTTTTCCGGGCATCTGACTCATGAGATGGAGAACTCACCCGATAGCTATAAAACGGAAATCGGGGTGCGAAAGTTCATCGAATTTCTCCAAAACGGCAAGATGGAGATCAAGGCCTATCCCAGCGGCAATCTCCACGCCAAGGTCTATATCAGCCGGTTCCAGGACAACGCCCTCGATTTTGGCCGGGTCATCACCGGCTCCAGCAATTTTTCCGAATCCGGGCTAGTTGCCAACAGGGAGTTCAACGTTGAGCTGAAAAACAGCGCCGATGTGCAATTCGCCCTGCATCAGTTCGAAGAGCTGTGGAAAGACGCCATCGATATCTCCCGGGATTACGTGGATACCATCCAGGAACGGACCTGGCTCAATGACCGGATTTCCCCCTATCAGCTTTACCTCAAGCTGCTTTATGAATACTTCCGCGAAGACATCAATCTTGATGAAGACTTTGCCACCTTTCTCCCCGAGGGTTTCAAGGAACTCGATTATCAGAAACAGGCCGTTCTCTCGGCGCAGAAGATTCTGGAGGCTTACAACGGCGTTTTTCTGGCCGACGTAGTCGGCCTGGGGAAAACCTTTATCTCAGCTCTTTTGGCTCAACAGCTTGCCGGGAAAATCCTGGTCATCTGCCCTCCCGTGCTCCAGGATTACTGGCGGGAAACCTTTTTTGAGTTTGGCGTGCGCCGCTTCCGGGTGGCCTCGTTGGGGAAGCTCGACGCCATCATCAAAGAGGGCGCCGATCGCTTCGACTATGTCTTCGTCGACGAGGCCCACCGCTTCCGCAACGAACTCACCCAAAGCTATGAAAAACTCCACCAGATCTGCTTCGGGAAAAAGCTGATTCTGGTCTCGGCTACCCCCCTCAATAACACTGTCGAGGACATTTTCGCGCAACTCAAATTATTCCAAACCCCCAAACAGAGCACCATCCCCGGCGTTCCCAATCTGGAGAGGTTCTTCACCGGACTCAAAAACCGAATTGAGCAATATGACCGCCGTGATCCGGCCTACCTGCCTGTGGTCAAGGAAGTTTACCGGGAGCTCCGGGAAAAGGTTCTCAAGCATGTCATGGTGCGGCGCACTCGTTCCGAAATCGTCCGGTTTTTCTCGAAGGATATCCAGCAGCAAGGGATGGCCTTTCCCGAAATCGCGAATCCACAGCGGATCGTCTATGCCTTTGACGAGCGGTTGGATGGCATTTTCAATCGGACCATCCTGTTGCTGAGGGATTTCTCCTATAGCCGCTATACCCCGCTGCTGTTTCTGAAAAATCCGGTCGATGCTCTGGCAGCCCAGTCGCAGCGGAACGTCGGCGGCTTCATGAAAGGGATTCTGGTCAAACGTCTGGAAAGCAGCTTTCACGCCTTCGGCCGCACCCTGGGCCGTTTCATCGGCTCCTACGAGAGATTCATCGATATGTTCCATGGCGGGACCGTTTACATCAGCAGGCGAGTCAACGTATACGAATACCTGGAAAACGATGATGAGGAGGCGCTGCTCCGACTGGTCGAGCAGGATAAGGTGGAAAAATTCGCGGCCGAGGAATTCCGGGACGACTTTCTGGTTCAGCTCGAAAACGACCTGACGCTTTTACGGCGGATCAAGGGCCTGTGGGTCGATGTGACCGCCGACCCCAAGCTGGACCAGTTTATCCGGGACCTGAAGAAAAACCCCGCATTGAAAAAAAACAAACTGATCGTGTTCACCGAATCCAGGGAAACCGGGAGCTACCTGCTCAACAAGCTGGACGTCACCTTTCCCGGTCAAGTCCTTTTCTATTCCAGCGGAGGGGGGATGCGGGCTGCCGACCAGCTCAGCGTGCCCCTGGCCCGTGACCTGATCAAGGAGAATTTCGATCCGACCCACGGGATGCGGAAGGATGGCGTCCGCATCCTGATCACCACCGATGTACTGGCCGAGGGGATCAACCTGCACCGGGCCAATGTCGTGCTCAATTATGACCTGCCCTGGAACCCCACCCGCATCCTTCAGCGGGTAGGACGCGTCAACCGGGTCGGCACCGCTCATGACAGAATTCATGTCTTCAACTTTTTTCCCACCGCTCAGTCCGATGCCCATCTAGGCCTGGAATCGGCTATCAAGGCCAAGATCCAAGCCTTTCACGATTCCTTGGGGGAGGACGCCCGTTATTTGACGGAAGAGGAGGAGGTCTCAAACCACGAATTGTTCGGGGATCGCCTTTATGCCCGGCTGCAGGACCGAAAAAATCTGGAGGGGGCAGAGGAAGGGGAGCGCTCCGAATTGGAGTACCTGAACAAGATCCGGCAGATTCGGGACCAGGACCCCGCTCTTTTCGAGGCCGTGAAACATCTCCCCAAAAAGGCCCGTTCCTGCCGGAAGGTGGCAGGGCCTGCAACGGATCAAGTAGTGACCTTTTTTCGCAAAGGGAAGCTGAAAAAATTTCTGGCGGCGGTGGAGAAAACAGCGCAAGAGCTGACCTTTCTGGAGGCCGTCGATCTCTTCGAGTGCCTCCCGGATGCCCAGCGGCAGCTGCTTCCCAAAGCATTCTTCTCGCTGCTGGATTTAAACAAAACGGAATTCGACCGCCTGACCTGCGGGGAAACACCTGAAAGAACTGCTCCCGGCAGCCGATCCAATGAAGCCGCCATCCTGAAGCGCCTCAAAGCCAGGGAGTTCCGCCGCTACCAGGGGTTCACCGACGAGGACGAGGAGTTCATTCATGCGGCCATCAAGGCCTTCGAGAAGGGCATCGTCCCCAAGAATACGGCCAAACGGTTGAAACAGACCCTGGAAAAAGAGATCCAGCCGTTAAAGGCCCTCGGGCTGTTACGGAGGAACCTGACGCCGAATCTGCTGCATGAGGAAACGGGCCAACTGCAGGCGGCCCGACCAGAGCGGGAGGTCATACTGTCCGAATATCTGTTGGGCGGAGGAGAATAACCCATGACCAGGGAAGAGGCGGTCCTGCTCATCGGCGACACCTTAGCCAACCCTTTCGACGAGGAGCGTTTCAAACGCTTCGCCGTCAATCTGTTCAACGACCTTGATCTCTCCAAGGCTTTTACCTACGAGGGGGCCTATATCCGGGAGTCGTTCCGGGACCAGGTGCGTAAATACCAGCGGATCGGCAAATACACCGATCCCAACGGCGAGGCGCTGGATGTCCTGGCGGTCCACCTGAAGAGGGAGATCTCTCTGGAGCGGGCCCGGACCATGCAGCGCAACTTCGTGGCCTGGTATCTCAAACACCGGGGGGAGAAAGAGGCGGCTATCGTCGCTTTTCTCACCGATGGGCATGAGGACTGGCGCTTTTCTTTCGTGCGCATGGACTACCGCACTGAAATGGGGGATGGGGGCAAGGTCCGGGTCCGCGAGGAACTTACCCCGGCCCGCCGCTATTCTTTCCTGGTCGGCAAAAATGAACCGAACCACACCGCCCGGAAACAGCTGCTCCCCATCCTGCAGAACGACCGGAACAACCCCACCCTGGCCGAACTGGAAGAGGCCTTCAACATCGAATCGGTCACTCGGGAGTTCTTCGAGAAATACAAAAATCTTTTCCTCAAACTCAAGGAAGAGTTGGATGCTCTCCTCCGCAAGGACGCCGTCATCCGCCAGGATTTCACTGCCAAAAGAATCGACACCACAGACTTCGCCAAGAAGCTACTGGGACAGATCGTGTTCCTCTACTTCCTCCAGAAAAAGGGATGGCTCGGCGTCGGCCGCAACGATTCGGGCCGGTTCGGCCGCTGGGGGGACGGTCCCAAGGATTTTCTGCGCCGGTTATTCAACAAACAGTTGGTCACCTACCAAAATTTCTTCAACGATCTGTTGGAGCCACTCTTTTACGAGGCTCTGGCCATTGACCGGGGGGAAGAATCGTTCTACAGCCGCTTCAACTGTCGCATCCCGTTCCTCAACGGTGGTCTCTTCGAGCCTATCGGCGGCTACAACTGGCAGGAGACCGACATCCTGATCCGCAACGAGACCTTCAGCGAGATCCTGGATACCTTCGACCTCTTCAACTTCACGGTGCGCGAGGACGAACCGCTGGAGAAGGAGGTCGCCGTCGATCCCGAGATGCTCGGCAAGGTCTTCGAAAACCTCCTGGAGGTGCGCGACCGCAAATCCAAGGGGACTTACTACACACCGCGCGAGATCGTCCACTACATGTGCCGGGAAAGTTTGATCAACTATCTCGATGGCGCCGTTAACATCGGCGAGGAGAATCTGGGCGGCGTTCAGCCGAGCCAAGTCACCCTCTTCGATGTTCCAGGGCCGGAACAGCTCGCCCTCAAGAGCAAAACCTACCGACCCGTGGTGCCTCGTGTCGATCTCGAATGTTTTGTCCGCCACGGGCACCTGGCTATCGAGCACGACCGCCAGGTGGGGGCCAAAGGGCGCGAGACCGAAACCTACCGCTTCCAGGTGCCGGAGAGCGTCCGCCGCCATGCCCAAGCTCTCGACACGGTGTTAGCCGACATCAAGGTCTGCGACCCGGCCATCGGGTCGGGGGCCTTCCCGGTGGGGATGCTGCACGAAATTGTGCGCGCCCGGGAGACTCTGACCACCTACCTGGGCGAAGCCGAAGAGCGCACCCCCTATGCCTTCAAGCGCCACGCCATCCAGGAATCCCTTTATGGGGTCGACATTGACCCCGGCGCCGTGGAAATTGCCAAGCTGCGGCTCTGGCTCTCCCTGGTGGTGGACGAGGAGCAATTTGAAAGTATCAAGCCGCTTCCCAACCTCGACTACAAGATCGTCTGCGGCGACTCCCTCGGCAGCGTCGAACGCAATCTGCTCAACAATCATCTGTTCGTGGAGCTGGAAGAGTGCAAGCAACGGTTTTTCGAGGAGACCAACATCCGGCGCAAAAAGAAGGAGAAGGCCCGCATCGACGGCCTGATCCGAGAGCTCACTAACGACGACCGCCATTTCGATTACGAGGTTTATTTTAGCGAGGTCTACCACGCCAAAAACGGCTTCGACCTGGTCATCGCCAACCCGCCTTATGTGCGGCAGGAGGCGATCAAGGGGTTCAAGCCGCAGCTCAAAAAGGAGTTTCCCACTTTCTACTGCGGCACCGCCGACCTCTACACCTACTTTTACAAGCGTGGCCTGGAGGTCCTCCACTCCGAGGGCGAGCTCTGTTTTATCGCCCCCAACAAGTTCATGCGGGCCGGCTACGGAAAAAACACCCGCGATTTGCTCACCCGCGAGGCAACGCCCAGGATCGTGATCGACTTCGGCGACCTGCCGATCTTCGACGCCACCACCTACCCCTCGATCCTGCTGGTCGAGAAGAAGGCCCCTCCTGCCAAGGCCCGGACCCTGGTCGCCACCTTCACCACCGATGAGCAGCTGCTGCGGCTGGAGAAAACCCTCGCCGAGGTCGGTTTTTCCCTGCCGGTGTCGGCTCTGAAAATGGCGGGGTGGAGCCTGGAGCGGCCGGCGGTGCAGGCCTTGATGGAGAAACTGCGCTCCAGGGGCACGTCGCTGGGCGACTATGTGCAGGGGAGGTTCTACCGAGGAGTCCTGACCGGGCTGAATGAGGCCTTTGTCATCGACGCCGCCACCCGGGAGAGACTCATCCAAGAAGACCCCAACAGCGCTGAGCTGATCAAGCCCTGGCTGCGCGGCCGGGATATCCGCAAATGGCAGGCCCGGTGGGTGGGGCTGTATGTCATCTTCACGCGGCGCGGGACGGATATTGACAAATACCCGGCCATCAAACGCCATCTGGCCCAATTTCGCAAGGATCTGGGGCCGAAGAAATCCGTGAAAGACAAGCGGGGGCGCAAGCCCGGCTCTTACCAATGGTTCGAGATCCAAGACAACATCGCGTATTTTGAGGAGTTTGAGAAAACAAAAGTTGTTTATCAGGAGATTGCTACATATCAATTTTTTGGGTATGCAAATCCTGGGTTGTTTTGTAATAACAAATGTTTTTTGATCCCTGGAAAAAACGATTTTCTTTTGGGATTATTAAACGCCAAAATAACGTGGTGGTTTTTAGGGCAACTGGCATCTGGGCTATCAGGTGGGGCGAGAGCTATGCAGACACCATACATGGAACAACTCCCTATCCCATCTGCTACCGCCACCCAGAAAGAGACCATCACCGAGCGCGTTGAAAAAATCCTTGCCGCCCCCGAAAGCCCCGAGGTCCCGCGACTGGAGGCGGAGATCGACCGGCTGGTCTACGACCTGTACGGATTGACCACCGAGGAGATCGCTCTGGTGGAGGGGCAAAGGGCCAACCCGACACCGCCCACCGAGGGCGCGGAAGAAAACCCGGTTTTTCTCGGCATTTAAAAGAAGGAGGTCTTCTTGAGCCTCGAACTTCTCAAAAAACACATCGAGAACTATAAGCCGCCCCTGGCCCGGTGGTGCGACCGGTTCCTTCCCATACTAATGAACGGCCAGGTCACGGCAAAATAGAAACGGAGGTTCCATGAAGGATCGAGGGTCAGGCCTGTAAGAATGTAAGTTGAATATTTTTTATTCCATCTTGCAATCTTGCAGGCCCGGCCCCGGAACGCCCCCATCGGATTCGAGCTTGTTACCTTCATGCGTGTCTGAAATATGTCCAGAGGGATTATATGACCAATACGATCTTGCGGGAACGGTTCGGAATCGAAGAGAAAAATAGCGCAACAGCCTCAAGGATAATCAAAGAGACCATTTCTGCAGGTCTTATCCAGTGCCATGACGCAACCGTAGGAAGTAAAGCCAGGAAATACCTCCCCTGGTGGGTTTGATGAAGACAAAATTTGTTTGACAGTTGTTTGATGATTGACAGATAAAATGATGTTTCTTTTTATTTTTGTCTTTTAAATTCAACAAGTTGAGCTTTTCAGTTTGTTTGACAAATGATTGATGATAATAAACTTTGTCACAGTTTTTTGGGAGGAAAGAAAAGCGAGAGTAGTAGTGAAAAAAGCTTTTTTTGACAGAGAAGGAAATTAGGGACATCTACCAATTAAAACCAAATAATTGTTTGAAAATTTTGGTGTTTTAATAGGGAGGATGTCCCTTTTATTCCATTCGTTTTATTTTAACGCGGAGACGCGGAGTGCGAGGAAATACCTGCGCCCCCTGTTTGGGAGATTCATCTGCGACAATCCGACAGGTCTTTGGATGAGAAGAGGTGTAACATCAATTTTGATGTTGAAGGCCTATGGAATTCAGTATAGAGTTCTATGAGACGGAAAGCGGGGTATCGCCTGTCCGCCAGCTTCTGGATGAACTGAAAGTCAGCGACCCGGATGACTTCGCGGCGGTTCTTGCCGGGTTGGCAAAGCTGCGTAGCCGGCAGTATCACCGGGAGCCGTTATGCAAGGCGCTTGGCGACGGGTTGTTCGAGCTGCGCCATGTAGGTAAGCTCAACACCCGGATTTTGTGGTTTTTCGTCAGGAACCGCCGCATCGTCGCCGTGCACGCCATCCGCAACAAGGGCCGGGCCGTTCCGGCCCGTGATCTCGCGACCGCACGGGAACGGATGCGCGACTGGCAGAAAAGAGTTCCAAAATGAAAAAAACCAATTTCGATAAATACCTTGAAGAGCAGTTGCAGGACCCTGACTTTGCCTCCCGCTTTGATCAGGCTGGCGAGGCCTGGGATGTGGCGATGCAGATTGCCGCACTGCGCCGACAAGCGGGACTTTCCCAAATAGAGCTGGCAAAGCTCCTCAAGACCTCCCAGCAGCAGATCAGCCGCCTGGAGTCCGCCAGCTATGAAGGGCATTCGCTCAGCATGCTGCGCCGGGTTGCCGAGGCCCTGCATGTACGGGTACGCGTCGTTTTCGAGCCGGTTGAAGACAGGGCGGAAACGCACGTCGCCGAAAAATCGAAAAAGTATGGCAAAAAGCGCCGGATTACGAAAAAGCAGGACTGAAATCTTTTTTTCACGCGGAGACGCGGAGGGCGTGGGGAAAAATTGGGGTCAAAAAATTGGGGTCAGACATGAAAGATTGCAAGTTGAACATAACCATTCAATATTAAACAAAAAATGATTAAAGGATGTGTCCGGAAGGTAGTTGAGGAGAGTTTTGCTTCTATTGACAATCTATTAGCAATTTTTGACAAACATTGTTAATAGCGTTGCTAATAGGCCCAATATCAAAAACACCAGGCCACAAAAAAATCATGTCGAAGGAATTTGGGGTCTGGTCTCCAAGTTTGAAACGCAAAACAGGGGGAAAGCCTGAAAGATGAAACTTTTCACCGGCAAAGAAAGCAAAGCCCTCAAAGAGCTCCTGTCCAAGGCCGTCAATAAGGACGAGGTGCTGTCTCTGGAAAGCCTGCACGGCTTTCTTTATTGCCTGGCGATCATACCCGAAACAATCGTCCCGAGCGAATGGCTTCCCTGCATCTTCGGCGAGGAGATGATCGAGGTCGAGGATGAAGAAGAGGGGGATCGCCTGTTTGGCGTCCTGTTTGCTGCTTACAACCGGTTCATCGACGCCAATGATCACGATGAGCTGACTTTTCCCTTCGACATCGGCGCATTAAAAACTAATGACCTCGACCGCATACGCCGTTGGGCCTACGGGTTTTTTCTCGGCACCACCCTGCGCCCTCAAGTCTGGGGGATTCCCGCTTCGGACGAGTTTGACGACAACGGCCGGCTTCTGAAAACTCCGGATGAAGAGGATGTGGACGAGGATGGAAAAGAGATTGCCGCCTGTGTGATGATATTGATGGGGGTGGCCTTCCCGGAAAAAATTCCCGAGCTGTTTGTTGATGCAGATGAAAAACCGCTCGACGATCCCATCCGGGTCAGGGAGCAGGAAGTCCGGTCTTTTATGCTGTTGCCCCAGGCCATCGAGACCCTGCAGTCTTATGCCCGGTGGGTCCGGGATGAGAAAAGGGCACGGCCGAGGCCGGATATTCCCCTTCAGCCGCGCCGGGCTGAAAAAATAGGCCGCAACGAGCCCTGCCCCTGCGGCAGCGGCAGGAAATACAAGAAGTGCTGTGGGGCCAGCTGATGGCGATGGCCGTCGAGATCTTCTTCGGGAACTTCGGCGGTCCCGCCGATGCGCCCGACGGAGGGGGGAAGACAGGGGGCGGAGCCGGGCCGGTTGGAAAAACCGGAGATTCAGGCCGCCTCCTTCCGTTTTTACAGAAAAAGGGGACAGAAAGACCTGGCGCGGCCGGATAGATTTCAGTTCCGGCAGGTTTGAATTTTAACCTTTCAGGCCGTTAAACTTGCATGATTGCATGATCACCAGAGACGGAGGCAGGACGACACGGAATGACCGAAACAACGCTTATTACAACCATTACCGAGACCCTGGAAAAACTGAGACAAGCGAAACCCCTGGTGGTCAACATCACCAACTATGTGGTGATGAACAATTCCGCCAACGCCCTTCTCGCCATTGGCGCCTCGCCCATCATGGCGCATTCCAGGGGGGAAATGGACGAAATGATGTCTTTCGCAGGTTCGCTCGTCATCAATATCGGCACCCTGGACAGCCACTGGATTTCACGGATGATGTACGCCGTCGAACAGGCGAACAAGCACAAGAAACCGGTCGTTGTCGATCCCGTGGGCTGCGGCGCCAGCCGGATACGCACCCGCACCTCCCGGCAACTCGCTGACCTGGCCGATAATCTCATCATTCGCGGAAACGCCTCCGAAATCATCGCCCTGGCGGGAAGTCATGCCCAAACTAAAGGGGTGGATGCCATGGATGGCAGTGACGCCGCCCTGGATGCCGCCCGGCTCCTCACGGAAAAGTATCAGGGCAATGTGGTCATCTCCGGCGAGGTGGACTATATCGTTACTTCGAACCAGGTGGTGAAGCTCAGCAATGGCCATAGCATGATGCCATTGGTCACCGGGATGGGGTGCAGCCTGAGTGCCCTGACGGGTGCTTTTGCAGCCGTTGGGGAGCAGACCGGCCTGGCGGCCGCTGCCGTATTGGCCGTGGCAGGGGAAATCGCCGCCGAGACGGCCCGGGGCCCCGGCAGCCTCCAGGTCAATATTCTCGATACCCTCTACCGCCTGGATGCCGAAACCCTCCGCGCCAGAATCAAGCTGGAATGCCTTACATCCATTTAAAGGGAATACCTGGATGAATCCTTACCGTTTATGCCTGGTTACCGATGACAATCACGATTTGGAAACCCTGACCCGTGTCGTCTCTCTCGCCGTCAAGGGTGGTGTCACCATGGTTCAGTTGCGCGAAAAACACGGTGATGTGCGCGCTTTCATCGAGCGCGCCGCCGCGGTGAAAGAAGTGCTGAGAGGGGAACATGTCCCCTTGATTATCAACGACCGGGTCGATGTCGCCCTGGCGGTCGATGCTGACGGCGTTCACCTGGGGCAGAGCGACATGCCGGCCCCTGTCGCGCGGTGCCTGCTCGGGGATGAAAAGCTGTTGGGGTTGTCCATTGAGGATGCCGAACAACTGCATGAAGCCAACGCCCTGCCAATCGACTATATTGGTTTGAGCGCCATTTTCAGCACCCCGACAAAAACGGATACCAAAAAAGCCTGGGGGATCGACGGCTTGTATTGGGCCTTGCGCAATACCCCGCTGCCGGTCGTCGCCATTGGCGGTATCAATGACTCCAACCTTGATGCCGTCATTGCCACCGGCGTGCACGGCATCGCCGTGGTTTCAGCGATCTGCCGGGCGGGAAAGCCCGACGAGGCTGCGCGGCGGCTTAAAACGGCCCTTATGGTTTCCGGTTAAAATCCCAAGGCATAATAGTTTCATCCTTCCTGCCGGATATCTTTCCTCAAAATTTTTTCGTAAACGGTGCCAACCGCCCGCTCTAACAAGGTATTGAAAAACTTTGCACGACAAAAATCCCCCGCTATATGTAAATAGCGGGGGATTTTAAATGGCACAGCAATGAAATATGGGAACATGTGACGAGCTGTTTGCGTCAGCCGGTTTGTTACAAAATCTGATCGAGAAACTTCTGCAGACGCGGATGCTCGGGATTCTGGAAAAAATGCTCCGGTGTTCCCACCTCGATAATTTTCCCCTCATCCATGAAAACGATGCGGTCCGCCACTTCGCGGGCAAAGGACATTTCATGGGTGACGACAACCATGGTCATGCCTTCCCTGGCCAGATTGACCATGACGGCCAGCACCTCGCCGATCATTTCCGGGTCGAGGGCCGAGGTCGGCTCGTCGAAAAGCATGATCTTCGGGTTCATGGCCAGGGCCCGGGCAATGGCCACGCGCTGCTGCTGGCCGCCGGAAAGCTGGGCGGGGTAACTGTCGACCTTTTCCGCGATGCCGACTTTTTCAAGCAATTTGATGGCCGTTCTTTCCGCTTCGTCCTTGGGGATTTTTTTCAGTTTGATGGGTGCCAGGGTCAGGTTGTGAAGCACATTCTTGTGGTGAAAGAGATTGAAGCTCTGGAACACCATGCCGAGTTCCATGCGGATTTTGTTGATATCGCTCGATTCGTCGCTGATGTCCTCCCCGTCCACGATGATGTGCCCCTGGTTGATTTTTTCAAGCTGGTTGATGGAGCGCAGCAGTGTGCTTTTCCCCGAGCCGCTCGGGCCGATGATGACGACCTTTTCTCCCTGGTGGATATCGAGAGACACATCGTCGAGTGCCTTCAGGCTTCCAAAAAACTTGGAGACGTTTCTGATCTGGATAATCGGCTCAGCGCTTCCCATAGGTTCCCATCCTTTCTTCCATGATGCCGACGAGTTTGGAAAGAATCAGGGTGATGATCAGGTAGACGACGGCGACCATGGTGTAGGTCTCGAAATACATGAAACTCTCCGAGGCGAATTCCCGGCCCCGCCGCAAAAGGTCGGAGACCGCCAGGATGGAAACCAGCGAGGTGTCCTTGAGGAGGGCGATGAATTCGTTGCCGACCGGCGGCAGGATGGTCCTCAACGCCTGGGGGAGGATGACATAAAACATGGTCTGGCGGCTGTTGAAGCCCAGGGACATGGAGGCTTCGTTCTGGCCGGGGTCTATGGATTCGATGCCGGCCCGGAAGACTTCGCCCATGTAGGCGCCGTAGCAGAAACTCATGGCGATAATGGCCGCCAGCATATCGGGAACCCTGATGAACTGCCCCAGGGCATAGTAGATGTAGAACAGCTGGACCAGGAGGGGAATCCCCCGCACCACCTCTACATAGGTCGAGGCGACGAGGTTGATGTATTTGTTCTTGGATATGCGGCCGAGACCGGTAATCAGTCCGACAACCAGGGCCAGGGAGATGGAGGCGAAGGTTACCTGGAAGGTTACGAGGACACCGTCCGGAATGAACTTGACAATCCGCAGGTACGGCTCCGGGTGAAAGAGGATGAGATAGAGGAAAGCCAGAACGGCGCCCACAAAGGAAATGCGCCAGGCGGAGACGAGGCCTTTGTCGTCCTTTGTCGGGATTGCCGCGCCGTCCCCGATATCGATTTCAACTTTTTTTTCAGGTGTTTTTTTCACAATTCAACCGCAATGTAAAAAAAAGCCCGGACGTTTACTGCCAAAACGTCCGGGCCATGACTGAAATTAAATTATTGGCCAATCCACTTCTTCTGGAATTCCTTGTCAAGGCCTTTGGCCTTCACTGCCTGAATTCCCTTGTTGACCAGATCAAGAATCTCCTTGTTTCCTTTCTTGACGGCGATACCGTAATCTTCGACCTCGGCCCCTTCAATGACAAAAGCGATCTTGAGCGCACTCTTGTACTTTTCATTCTGCAGAGCGTAGCCTGCGGCTACAGGGTCGTCACAGACAACGGCGGCAATGCGGCCGTTGAACAGGTCTTCAATGGCGAGTCCTACTTCATCATAGGTTTTGGACTCGACCCCGGGGACTGCTTTGACGGCAAAGGTCCCGGTGGTGCTGATCTGGGAGCCGACTTTTTGGCCGACCAGCTCTTTGAGGTCTTTGACTTTGGAATCCTTTTTTACGACCACGGCCTGACGGACCCGGAAGTAAGGTTCGCTGAAGTCCATGACCTTTTTGCGTTCCTCGGTAATGGAGACCGAGGAGCAGATGGCATCGTACTTGGCTACATCCAGTCCGGCGAAGATGCCGTCCCAGGCAACGGCCATGAATTGAGGCTTGAAGCCGGCTTCCTTGCCTGCGGCGGTCATGTAGTCGATGGAGAAGCCGACGATGTTCTTGTTGGCATCGACAAATTCCATGGGCGGCCAGGTGGCGTCTGTGGCGAAAGTAATGACCACTTCCTTAGCTTCCGCTTTTAACGGGCAAACAGTGAAGCTGAAAGCAAGAAAAACGGCAAAGACAATAAAAGCGAGTTTTTTGAACATGTTGTCCTCCTTAAAAAAAATAAAAATTTATTTTTTTCCGCAAATGGAACTTAACATTTTTAAAAGCGATTTTGCAACGGGGAAAACCACTGTTTTGAAATACTCACCCTCCCATCTCACATATTTTCCTGATAAACGGTTTCAGGAGAAAGTTGCCCCCCGTCTCCAGAACTGGGCGATAAGCATGCCTGTCATGATGAGCGTTGCCCCCAGCAGCGCTCTCCCGGTCATGACTTCCCCGAGCAGAAGCCAGCCGGCCAGAGCGGCGAACACGGTCTCCAGCTGCATGATGAGGGCGGCGTGAGCCGGGGGCGAGTGCTTCTGGGCCATGACCTGAAGGGTGAAGGCTATCCCGGTTGTCACAATTCCGCTGAAAAGAAGGGGGTAAGCGGCCTCCAGGATATCTTTGATCCGAATGTTTTCCAGGGCAAAGGCGGCGGCACAACTCAGCAGGGCACAGACCAGGGTCTGGCCAAAGGCAAGGATGTAGGATTTCATGCGTGGCGACAGCCAGCCGATAACCAGGACATGCCCGGCCCAGGCAAAGGCTCCGGCAAGAATCCAGCCGTCGCCGGGAGCCAGGCTCAGGGAATCGGAGACGCTCAACAGGTACATGCCGCCAAGGCCGAGGGCGGCTCCGGTCCAGACTCCGGCCCCGACCCGCATGCCGAAAAAGGAACCGATTATCGGCACCAGAATCACATAAAGCCCTGTGATGAAGCCCGCGTTACCGGCGGTCGTGGAAACCAGCCCGATCTGCTGAAGGTTGATGCCGGCGAAAAGCATGGTCCCCGCCAGGAGGGAGCCGACAAGGGAAAAATGGGATGTCCCTTCAGAACTTTCCAGCGGGGCTCGGAGAGCCTTCCAGGCAAATGGAGCGAGAAAAAGGGCACCGAGGAGAAAACGGACAAAATTAAAGGTAAAGGGGCCGACATGCTCCATTCCAATCCGTTGCGCGACGAAAGTGGAGCCCCAGATGAAGGCGACGAGCAAAAGAAGGGCATTGGCCCGCACGATGGTTGGGTTCATGTCTTTTTCAATATTCAGGAAAAGCGAAAAAATTGACAAGGGCTGAGAAACGTGCCTTTATACTGCAAGGCACGAAAAAAATCAAGAAACCAGAGACGGCCATTTTTCGGATGCTTAAATTTCAGGAAGAGCGGTAATGGAAGCGAGAACCAAATTTATTGTTTATAAGCTGGCGGGATATGGGCTGATGGCCTGGGCCATCTATTTTTTCGTCAGGGCCTTCCTCCTATACCGGGTTGTTGCCGATCTGCCCGTCACCAACCTTGAATTCAAGATGGGCATGACCCAGGCGGTTTTCAAAGTTGCTGCAGGCTTGGCGATCGGCTTTATCGGTTTTCTTTTCAACTACTCAGCCAATCTTCACAAAAAGGATATCGATTATTTTTAGCCCGGCTTGGGCCGGACCGCCACAGCGTGAAATTTAGTCGGGAGGGAGCCGGTTTTTCAGGGAACTGCAGACTTCATCGGGGTTGGCGGTTTTAACGAAAAGACGTTTGTGACGCGATTTTTCCCCGGCGACAATGGTGATATCGCGCTTGGGAATATGCAGCTGCTTGGAGAAAAATTGCCGGCACAGCTCATTGGCCGCGCCCTCGACGGGAGGGGAGGTGAGCCGGACTTTCAGCTCATTTTCCTGCAGGCCGACAATTTCGTTTCGGCTCGCACGCGGTTGAACCAGGATACGGACCAGCACCCCGTCGGCCTGAACGGTGAAGAAATCAGGCATCCCATTCCCGGTTGAATTCTTGCCCCGCTTCCGGGCCCTTTTCCACCTCTTCGACTTCCCCGGCTTCTTCCAACTCGGAGGTTTCCTCCTCCGCGGCAAGGAGCCCCTCCGCACTCGGGAATTTCTCCGCCGGAGACTTATCAACAACCATCAGAGCCTCGGGAATTTCAGGCCAATCAATCTCCGCCAGCATTCTCTGGTGTCTTTCAATGAGACTTTCCAGACTGGTTTCAAAGACCAGTTTCTGGCGATTGATCTCCTGGATCTGCTGGACGAGTTCAATCCGTCTCTGCTCAGCCTGGCCTACGATCTTTCCCGCTTTAAGGCGGGCGTCCTCAATCAGCAGCTCAGCTTCTTTGCGGGCGTTTTCCCGGAGTCCGTCGGTTACCTGCTGGGTTGTGAGGAGGGCTTCCTTCAGGGTCGACTCCGTCTTGCGCATCTCCTCCAGGGTTTGCCGGGTCCGGGCCAGGGTTTCCTTTAATTCCTGGTTTTCCCGGTGGAGATTTTCCAGCTCTTCCGCAACTTTTTCCAGGAACTGGTCCACGCCACTCTTGTCGTATCCCATGAAGCGGCTTTTGAACTGATACTGTTGAATATCAATGGGGGTGATTTCCATAGATAATCCCTTTACTGTTTAAAAGGAGCTGGCCAGTTGGAGAAAAACGGCATGGATAACCCGCTGAAGAAAGGTGAGTGCCACAAGCAGCACCAAGGGGGAGAAATCGATGCCGCCAAAGGTCATGGGAATCCAGCGTTGAATTTTGTATAAAACCGGATCGGTGGCACTGTGGAGAAAACGGACGATGGGGTTGTAGGGGTCGGGGTTGACCCATGAAAGAATGGCGCGCGCAATGATGATAAAAATATAGATGGTAAAAACCAGGTCGACGACTTGGGCCAGAGCCAGAATAATTTCCCGAATGATCATTGGACCTTCCTGTGCGAATGAATTAAAAAGAACATATTAAAAGGATGGAAAAAACAATTGACTCTGAATTCTATACGGAACCTTTGAAGCCTGTCAAACAGTTTGAAAAGACTGAAAACTTTAAAATCCCCGCCGACCTGTGACAGCAGAAACCCGACCTGGAGCCGCCGCAAAAAATTTTCTGGAATAATCCCTTTTCAATTGTTACTATAGCACCCTTTTTCAGAAAAATTATTGAGAGGTTTGCGCTATGAATAAAATCAGACCACGTACCGACAACCTCCATGTCAGCGGCCTGACCCCGATTATCGCGCCTGCGGACCTGATTCAGGTTTTTCCCCTTTCGGAGGAGGATGCGGAGTTTGTCGCGAATTCAAGAAACCGGATTATCGATATTCTTTCCGGCCGGGACAAGCGGCTCATGGTGGTGGTAGGCCCCTGCTCCATTCATGATCCGGTCGCGGCGCTTGATTATGCAGGTCGGCTCAGCCGTTTGAGCCGGGCAGTTCAGGATCAGATAGCCGTGGTGATGCGGGTCTATTTCGAAAAGCCGCGTACCACAATCGGTTGGAAAGGTCTGATCAACGACCCGGACCTGAACGGCAGCCATCAGATTTCCAAAGGCCTCGGCATTGCCCGGCAGCTTCTGTGCTCCATTACGGCCTTGAAGCTTCCGGTTGCGGTGGAGCTTCTCGATCCGATTACGCCCCCGTACTTTTCAGATATCATCAGCTGGGGGGCCATCGGCGCCCGGACCACTGAATCCCAGCCGCATCGCGAACTGGCCAGCGGTTCCTCCTTTCCTGTCGGTTTTAAAAACGGCACCGACGGTTCCCTGCAGATTGCCATTGACGGCATCGGCTCAGCCCTGCATCCGCATACCTTCCTCGGCATCAACCGGGAGGGCCGGACGGCCATTGTCAAAACCAAGGGGAATCCCGACGTTCACATCGTGCTGCGCGGCGGCAACGACAAGCCCAATTACTTTCCCGAGGACATCGAAAAAACCGAAAAACTTCTGGCCAAAGCCAACCTGCCCCCGGGAATCATGGTGGACTGCAGCCATGCCAACTCCTTCAAGGACCATGAACGGCAGGAAGAAGTGCTGATCAATGTTTTGGAACAGATAGCGGCGGGTAACAAATCCATAGCCGCGCTGATGATCGAAAGCAACCTGAAACCGGGCAATCAGAAAATCTCTTCCGATCCTGCCGCCATGGAGTACGGCGTTTCGGTGACCGACAAATGTGTGGGGTGGGAAACCACGGAGAGGATGCTCAGCTACGCCAGTGAAAAACTGAAGGAGATGGGCGGACGGCCGGCCTGAAAACCGGATGGTATCAGCGGTTTTTTGCGGAGTCCGGGAATGGAATCAGGGTCTTGGCGGAGACCTTTCAGCCGTGCTGGCGGTGAGCTAAGTCCTCCACCAGCAGCTGGATATCGTCTGCGTTGACCTGAACCACTTTGCCTTTTTTTCTTTCGGCGCGTACCCGGCCTTCGTCGACCCAATTGAGAATCAGGGTTTTGGAAACGCCGAATTTCTGGCTCGCTTCAAAGGGTGAAAACCAGGTTTTTCCGAGGGACATCGCGTTTTTTCTCCTCTGTTAGAGAGAACAACTGGGAAAACCCCCTGTATGCTATATAATTATAACCTAAGAAAAGTGGTTGTCCCATCGGTAGCGAAGAATAGGTCCTGAAAGGGAATAATCCAGTTCCCGAGAAAATTGCCTTGACAAGGAGGGTTTTTTTCGTTAAATCTTCTTGTTCGTTACGCTTTTCCAACAGTTTGCAAATGATTGATTGAGATAGAAGAGAGGTTTTGATGAGTACGCAAATTGTCCCCCAGGCGGATGTTGCCAGAAACTGGTATGTTGTTGATCTCCAGGACAAGGTCCTTGGCCGTGCCGCCACAGAGATTGCCCGAATTCTCAGGGGTAAACATAAGGCTGTTTACGCCACCCATGTGGATACCGGTGATTTTGTTATTGTGCTCAATGCCGGCAAGGTTCAGTTGACCGGCAAGAAGCTGACGGATAAATTTTATCATCGCCACTCCGGTTATCCGGGCGGTATCCGTTCCACCGCTGCGGGCAAGCTTCTCGAAGAAAAACCCGAAGACGTGATTCGAATTGCCGTCAAAGGGATGCTTCCCAAAAACAAGTTGGGACGCCAGATGTTCAAGAAACTGAAGGTTTATCGCGGTGCTGATCACCCCCACGCGGCCCAGAAACCTCAAGTTCTGACTTTTTAAATTGATTTAGGAGAGAAAACCGATGGCAGAACAGAGTTTTTACGCTACCGGCAAGAGGAAAACCTCCATTGCCCGTGTATGGCTTCAGCCCGGAAGCGGAACCATCACCGTCAACCGCCAGCCTCTTGACGATTATTTCGGTAGAGGAATCCTCAAAATGGTCATTGACCAGCCCCTGGCGTTAACCGAAAGCCTTGGGAAGTTCGATATTTCCGTCAATGTTTGCGGCGGCGGCCACACCGGTCAGGCCGGTGCGATCAAACACGGGATTTCGAAGGCTCTGATCGCGTACAATGCCGATCTGCGTCCGGTCCTGAAAAAAGCCGGATTCCTGACCCGTGACAGTCGTGTCAAGGAGAGAAAGAAATATGGACGTCGGGCAGCACGCGCCAGATTCCAGTTTTCCAAACGCTGATCCTATCGCCATACGACTGTATTTATTTCAGGTTTATCCATATATCTGTTTTTGTTCAACACGAAGACAGGAAGCCGGTCTGGTTTCCTGTCTTCTTTTTGAGCCGCTATTGACCTCGTTGGTTGACGGCCTCGCACCGCCCATTCCAAGCGCCGCATGAACCCATCCATGGGGTTTGACGGCCGCCGTCCGGGTGCCGGACACCCTGTCATGGGCCCCGCGAGTCCATTGTCCTAAACCGTTACCTTTTTGAAAGGGGTATTACGCCATGACCCGCCGTGTCGCGATTGTGGGTGCCGGTGGTTATACCGGCATTGAACTGATGAGGCTCCTTTTCAACCATCCGCAGGTCGAGATTACCTGCCTGACCTCCCTGGAAGATCTCGGCGAGCCGGTCAGCAAGTCCTTCCCTTCCCTGCTGGACAGAATCCCCATCCCCCTGGAAACTCTCGATGTCGAGAAGGTGGCCGCCAAAGCGGATATTATTTTTACCGCCCTGCCGCACAAAGCGGCCATGGGGGTGGTGCCCGGCTTTCTGGCGGCCGGCAAAAAAGTCATCGATCTTTCGGCCGATTACCGCCTTCAGGATGTCGGGGTTTATGAAAAGTGGTATCAGAAGCACACCAGCCCGGAACTCATTCCGGAAGCGGCCTACGGCCTTCCCGAGTTGTACCGGAGCAGCATCCGGGGTGCCCGCCTGGTGGCCAATCCCGGCTGTTACCCAACCAGCGCCATCCTTGCCCTGGCGCCGTTGGCCCGGGATCAGCTCATCGATTTCAGCACCCTGATCATCGACAGCAAATCGGGGGCCAGCGGCGCAGGCCGGTCGGTTGGTGTCGGGACCCTGTTCTGCGAGGTCAACGAGGGGTTCAAGGCTTATGGTGTCGGCAGTCATCGGCATACCCCCGAGATCGAGCAGATTCTGGGGGATATATCGGGGGAGGCGGTCTGTGTCAACTTCACACCGCATCTTCTGCCCCTCAATCGTGGTATCCTCTCGACCTCCTACGCCAAGCTGATCCGGCCCTTTGCCACGGAGGAACTTCTCGAATTATTCCGGAAGTTTTACCGGGATGAGCCGTTTGTGCGGGTTCTTCCGCCAGGACGTCTGCCCAATGTGGCAGCCGTAAGGGGGAGCAACTTCTGTGACATTGGCCTGGTCTGCGATCCCCGCACCGGCCGGGTCATTGTTGTGTCGGCCATCGATAATCTGGTCAAAGGGGCTTCCGGGCAGGCCATCCAGAATATGAACCTTATGGAGGGTTACGAAGAAACCCTCGGCCTCAATATTTTGCCGCAGTTTCCATAACGGCGCTGTTTCCGGCTAGCTGGTTATCGGATTAAGTAATGGATATGGAGTTCCTGATTACCATACTAGGGGTGGTTTTGATTATTGAGGGAATTCCCTGGTTTCTTTCACCGCCCAAAATCAAAAAGCTGTTCAGCCAACTGTTCGTCCTGCCGGACCGGACCCTGAGGTTTTACGGCTTGTCCATGATGCTGGCCGGCCTGCTGGTGGTTTACCTTGTTCGAGGCTAGGGTGGGAAGCGCAGGCAGTCCCGGCTGCGAAGGGAATTCCAACAGCGGAGGCATGTGCCGGGAGATCATGGCGCCCGACGATTTCGATTACCATCTTCCAGCGGAGCTGATAGCGCAGCACCCTCCCCGGCAGCGCGGGGATTCGCGGCTCATGGTCGTGCAGCGCTCCACCGGCACTATCCGGTCAGGCCACTTTTCTGGGATTACGGAGGTGTTCCGGCCGGGTGATCTGCTCGTGGTCAACGACACCCGGGTCATTCCGGCCCGGCTCCTGGGCACCAAAGAGGGGACGGGCGGCCGGGTCGAGGTTTTTATTGTCACGCGTGAGAACGGTGAAGCAGAGGTCTGGAACTGCCTGACCCGCTCATCCAAAAGGCTGCGGTCGGGACAGCGGCTGGTTTTGGGCGATAATATTCAAGGAACGGTTGTGGCGGAGGGCGAGCCTCCGTTTCTGCAGATCCGTTTCGAATGCGACGGCGAGTTTCTGGATGCGGTGGAAAAACAGGGTCATATCCCCCTTCCTCCCTATATCCGGCGCGAAGACGAAAACCTGGATCGGGAACGTTACCAGACCATCTTTGCCGCCCGTCGGGGGGCGGTGGCGGCGCCTACCGCAGGCCTTCATTTCAACCCCGGGATTCTGAACAGTCTCGTAGCAGGCGGGGTTGAAATCCACAGTCTTACCCTGCATGTGGGGCTGGGGACTTTTCTTCCGGTCCGGGTCCAAAATCTTTCCGAACATGAAATGCATGAGGAGTTTTTTGCCATTTCAGCGGCTGCGGCCGCCGGGATCAACCGGGCCAAACAGGAGGGGCGGCGGGTCTTTGCGGTGGGAACCACGGTCACCCGCGCCCTCGAATCCGCAGTTGACGGGGAGGGAAGGTTGCGGGCCATGGAAGGAACCACCCGGCTTTTCATCCGCCCCGGTTTCCGTTTCCGCATGGTCGATGCCCTGATCACCAATTTCCACCTTCCCCGCTCCACCCTGCTCATGCTGGTCTCCGCCTTTGCGGGACGGGAGCTGATTTTGGAAGCATATCAACGGGCCAGTGCCGAAAAATTCCGTTTTTTCAGCTATGGGGACTGCATGTTGATACTCTGATTGCGGGTGATTTCAGGCAACCTTTGGAATGGGCGGGGTGACGCCGCAGTGAACGAGATGAATAACTTCGGTTTTGCTTTAATAAAAAAAGATCCTTCGACCCGGGCCCGCCTGGGAGAGATCCGCACCGGCAGGGGCCTGATCGAGACACCGGTTTTCATGCCGGTAGGGACCCAGGGCACGGTCAAGGGGGTGCTGCCCGAAACCCTTCTTGATCTGGGGACGCAGATAATTCTCGGCAATACCTATCACCTTTATCTGCGGCCCGGCCACGAACTGATCCGGAAACTCGGAGGACTCCACAGCTTCATGAACTGGCGGCGGCCCATTCTCACCGACAGCGGCGGTTTCCAGGTCTTCAGCCTCGGCAAGCTTTGCAAGATCAGCGAGGAAGGGGTCTGCTTTCAGTCCCATCTCGACGGCTCGCGTCATACCCTGACTCCGGAGTCTTCCATCGCCGTTCAGCTGGCCTTGGGTTCGGATATCGTGATGGCTTTCGACGAATGCATCCCTTATCCTTCCCCCCGCGAATATGTCCGGGAGGCCACCGAGCGGTCCACCCGCTGGGCCCGGCGCTCCCGGGACGCGTGGCGGGAAGAGGGGGGGGCGGCACTATTCGGCATCGTCCAGGGCGGTATGCACGAGGACCTGCGGCGCCGCAGCAGCGATGACCTGCTCGCCATTGGTTTTGACGGTTACGCCGTCGGCGGCCTTTGCCTGGGTGAGGAGATTGCTCTCATGTACGATATCATGGAGTTTTCCCTGCCTCTCCTGCCGGAGGACCGGCCCCGCTACATCATGGGGGTGGGTACCCCCGAGGACCTGGTCGAAGGGGTAGCCCGGGGCGGCGACATGTTCGATTGCGTGATGCCGACCCGCAACGCCCGCAACGGCGTACTTTTCACCAGCAGCGGAAAAATCAGCATCAAGCAGAGCCGCTACCGTGACGACCCGGCCCCCCCCGATCCGGAATGCGGCTGCTACGTCTGCCGCCATTACAGCCGGGCTTATCTCCGCCATCTTTTTCAGGCCAATGAAATCCTGGCCTCGGTGCTGAATACCCAGCATAATCTGCATTATTATCTCAACCTGATGAGGGAAATTCGGACGGCTGTCGGAGAGGGTGATTTCCCCGGTTTCCGCCGGGATTTTTACCAGAAAAGAGAGAAGTAAAAGCACCCATGGGGTTTTAAAGGCGGACTTTTCTTAAAAAGTTGGCAAAAAGGGCCAAGATAATTTTTTTTTGCTTTAAATTCTGTTATAAAGTTGACGACGTACGCCTTTTCGTCCGGCATATTCGTAAACAATTAATTACACCAGGGAGGTTAATTCTATGGTATCGGAAGCTTTTGCAATGGCCGGAAACGCCGCGGCTCAGCAAGGGGGACGCCCGGGATATGAAACCATCGTCATGCTGGTTATCATGTTCGCTATTTTTTATTTCCTGCTCATTCGTCCTCAACAAAAAAGGGCCAAGCAGCACAAGGCACTCCTCGAAGCGCTGAAGATAGGTGACCAGGTCGTCACGGCCGGGGGTATGCACGGCAAGGTGGCGGCCCTGCAGGAAAACGTCATTACCCTTGAAGTGGCAAGCGGGGTGCGGATCAAATTCAACCGTTCCTCGATTGTCAGCACCCAGCGGGAACCGGACCAGGAAAAATAACATAACCGGCAAGGGCTTGAGAATCCGGGGTTTCCCCTCCTCATTGCCCGCCAACCTGCATTCATTTCCGAAAGGAGATTGCTTTAATCATGTCCAAGCACCTCAAGATCCGGGTGATTATCGTGTTCTGCTGTATCATCCTTTCCCTGGCCTCACTCGGGCCGACCTTTTTTAAGGGCAGCCTGCCGGGCTGGTGGGAAAAAGCCTTCGATCCGATCCATCTCGGCCTCGACCTTCAGGGGGGGATTCATCTCGTTCTGGGTGTGGAGGTGGACAAGGCCGTGGAAAGCCGGCTCGACAGCATCGCCGATGAAACCGAGAGCATGCTGAAAGAGAAGGATATAATTTTCAAGAGGGTGAAAAGGGTTGGTGAGGACAGTGTCGGCATCACCGTTTACGACGATGTTGCCGGCAACGATGTTGCCGCTTTTTTTGAGAAGAATTTCCCCGGAATGGAAATGTTGGCTGACAGCCAGGATGGCGGCTATGACCAGAAAATTTTCAAATTGACCGATGGGGAGATTGAGCATATCAAGGATTATGCGGTACGCCAGGCCCTGGAAACCATGCGCAACCGGGTTGACCAGTTCGGCGTTTCCGAGCCGGTTCTGCAGCGGCAGACCGGCAATCGCATCCTTATTCAGCTGCCTGGGGTCAAGGACCCCAAACGGGCTATCGCTCTTCTCGGAAAAACCGCACGTCTGGAATTCAAACTGGTTGCCGAGGATGTATCTCCCGAAAAGGCGGCCAAGGGGCTTCTACCCGAGGGGACTCAACTCCTTTATGAAAAAAAGGTCAACCACAGAACCGGCGCGGTTTCTGAAATCCCCATTGTCGTTTATGATCAGACGGTCCTGACCGGCGATCTTCTCTCCGACGCCCAGGTGCGCATCAGCAGCCAATTCAACGAACCCTATGTATCCATAGACTTCAACGCCCTGGGCGCCAAACGTTTTGAACAGATCACCGCGGCCAACATCAACAAGCGATTGGCCATCATTCTTGATGACACGATCTATTCCGCGCCTAATATCCGCGAAAGGATTTCCGGCGGCAGTGCCATGATCAGCGGTTCCTTCTCCGAGCAGGAGGCTCAGGATCTGGCCATCGTCCTGAGGGCCGGTTCTCTGCCGGCGCCGGTGACAATCCTTGAAGACCGAACGGTCGGCCCGTCCCTCGGGAAGGATTCAATCAATCAGGGAATGATGTCGATCATTATCGGGGGCCTGCTGGTGGTGCTGGTCATGGTTGTTTATTACCGTCTCTCGGGAATCGTGGCCAATATCGCCCTCGCTCTCAACATCCTCTTCATCATGGCCATGCTGACCCTGTTCAAGGCCTCCCTCACCCTGCCCGGTATTGCCGGGATCGTGCTGACGGTCGGTATGGCCGTGGATGCCAATGTCCTCATCTTTGAACGCATCCGCGAGGAGCTCCGGCGTGGGCAGTCGCCGCGGCTGGCGGTGGAGTCCGGTTTCGGCAAAGCCTTCGTGACCATTATCGACGCCAATGTCACGACCCTGATTGCCGCCCTGGTTCTTTTTCAATTCGGCACCGGGCCGGTCAAAGGTTTTGCGGTGACGCTTTCCATCGGCATTGTGTCCTCATTGTTTACCGCCACATTCGTTGCCAGGATGATTTTCGACTATTTCCTGGAAAAACGTCAGATCAAGCAGTTGAGTGTATAAGGAGGCGGGAATGCAGCTGATTAAAACGGATATCAATGTTGATTTTATCGGAAGACGCAAACTGGCCGTGATGTTCTCCGCTGTCCTGATCCTGATCGGGCTCGTCTCCCTGGTTCTCAAGGGCGGTCCGGATTACGGCATCGACTTTGCCGGCGGAACCCTGGTGCAGCTGAAATTTGCCGAGCCGACCAGGGCGGCAGACATCAAGGATGCCCTGAAGGAACTGAAATTGGGGGCCGTGACCGTCCAGCAGTTCGGCGACGAAGCGAACGAATTTCTGGTGCGTGCTCCTACGGAAACGGGGATGGAAGGCCTGGCCCAAAAAATCACGGAGTCTCTGGAAAAGCATTACGGCAGCGGCAAGGTCGAAATGCGGAGGGCCGAAATGGTCGGTCCCCAGGTCGGTAAGGATCTGCGTCAGAAAGGCCTGCTGGCCATCTGCTACGCCATGATCGGGATTCTCATCTATGTCACCTGGCGCTTCGAGTTCCGTTTCGCGGTCGGCGCCATTGTCGCTCTGATCCATGATGTTCTGGTCACCCTCGGGGTTTTTTCCCTTTTCGGGCGGGAGATCGACCTGCCGGTCATTGCGGCATTTCTGGCCATCATCGGCTATTCCCTCAACGACACCATTATCGTTTACGACCGCATCCGCGAGAACATGGGGAAATATCACAAAGAGACGTTCTCTTTCATCATCAACCGCAGTATCAACGAAACCCTTTCCCGGACCCTGATGACATCCTTCACCACCCTGGTCGTGGTTCTGGCCCTGTTCGTTTTCGGCGGCGGGGTGATCAACAATTTCGCCTTCGCGCTGCTGGTCGGGATTCTGATCGGTACCTATTCGTCCATTTTTGTGGCCAGCCCGCTCCTTATCTTCTGGGAGGAACACACCCAGCGCAAGGCAAAGGCATCGGGAGGGAAGGCCGCGACCAAGAGCACCTGATCAGGAGAGCACCAACAGACTCTCTTCGATCTTCGTAATTCCATAAACAGGGCTGCCTGAATAAGTATTTTCAGGGAGCCCTCTTTATTTGGGAGGTATATGGGGGTGGGTCTTCTCTTCAAAAGCATGTTTTTCGGTGGCAGCGAAAGGTTTGGTCGCCAGCACGATCCCGCCAATGATGCAGACGCCGCTGTAGAAATGGGCCGTGGTGACCGGTTCGCCGAGAATCAGCAGGGCCTCGATGCCGCTGAAGAGAGGAAGGGAATAATAGATGAAGCCCGCCCGCGTCGGACCAATGAACAGGACGGCGCGATTCCACAGCAGGTAGGAGATCAGGGAGGCGCCGATGCCGATATACAGAATGGCGCCAACGGCCGCGGGGCTGAAAGTCAGCACCCCGCCGCGCAGGTTCTCCCAGAGTGCCCAGGGGGAGAGAAACAGCAGCCCCAGGGTGAAGATGGCGGTGAGAAATGCGGTCTGCCCCATCTCCCGCGGTTTTTTCCTGACCAGAATGCTGTAAGCGGCAAAAAGGCCCGAGGCTGACAGCATCCCCAAGTCGCCTCCATTGAGGTCGAGACCGGTCAGGCGGCTGTAATCTCCCCTGGTTATCAGGGAAACCACCCCGAAGACGGCGATGAAGATGCCGGCCATTTTTTGCCAGGTGATCGCTTCGTTCAGGAACAAGCGGGACAAAAGGAGAATGAAAATCGGGGTGAAGGTGGCGATCAAAGCCAGGTTCAGCGCCGTGGTGTAGTGTCCGGAAATGTAGATGAGGGTATTGAAGACCGTTACACCGGTCAGTGCCGTCAAACTCAGGAAACGGATGTTGGCCCTTATCCGCCCCCATTCCCGGCGGATTTCGCGGATGCCGAAGGGAAGAAGGACTGCCGTCGCCACCAGCCATCGGAACCAGGCAAGTTGCACGGGAGGGAACTGCCCGCTGAGGCCGCGAGCCACAATGAAATTTCCCGACCAGATGATGGTTGCCGCCAAGGCGCAGATGAGCCCCCAAAAAAAATAGTGGAAATGTTCCGACGAATGCTTCAATTCCATCCTTTCCAATAGCTGCTATCACAGAGCTACTAAGGCGAACGTTAATTATTAGCCACACTTTTATTATGGGGCAGGGCTCCCCATTCAAAGGGCCGCATAAACCCATCCATGGGCGCTTAGCTGCCGCCGTCCGGGCGGCAGATGCCCTTT
>ENA-OSEO01001375-OSEO01001375.1-sediment-metagenome-genome-assembly--contig:-NODE-1375-length-44601-cov-7.115960_pt1 | contig 44601 bp, 41 predicted proteins | sample MGYA00237883_ERZ534232 | MGnify/ENA metagenome assembly ERZ534232 | reverse complement strand
AAGGACCAGGACCATGCACAATGTCCCATACACCTTAAACTCTCATAAGCCCTGGACCAAAAAATGGGGGCTTGACAACGGCAAAAAAGTGAAGCGGTTTCTCCTCCTTAACCAAGATGGTGATGGTTTTTAGGATGCGGAAGCCGTCTCGAAAGGTGCTCAGTTTGCTAAACGAACCTTCAGGCCGCTCCTTATATGGCGTCGGTGTTTCCGTGACTGGCATTCGCAGTTCTAAGGCGTGCACGGTCAACTCGGTCTCGATCTCGAACCCGGTAGATAGAGCCGGAAAAGATTTAACGAAACGTCTGGAAAAAATTCGGTAACCGGAAAGGATGTCCTTGAAACGGTTGCCAAAGATAAAAGAGACTAAGCCAGTAAGCATGGCGTTCCCGAACTTGTGGCCGCGAGGGTAGGCCCGCTCCCGTTCGGTCCGACGCGCGGCATTGACCATGTCATAGCAGCCGTCAACCATCTCCTGAATAAGCAGTGGGGCACTGGCCGCGTTATAAGTATCATCGCCATCGACCAGGACATACACATCGGCCTCGACATCCGCGAACATACGTCTGACCACGTTGCCCTTGCCTTGCAGGCTCTCACGGCGCACCACAGCTCCGGCCTTACGGGCGGTCTCAACGGTTCGATCTGTAGAATTGTTGTCATACACGTAAACTATGGAACAGGGCAAGGCCTTCTTAAAATCTCGAACCACAGTGGCGATCGTGGCTTCCTCATTGTAGCAGGGAATGAGTACCGCCTGCCTTAGCGTGGATGTCTTCCCTTCCGTGGTATGGTCCACCTGAATAGCTTCCTTTCCCAGTTTGATTGATCTGTGCAAGTTCGAATACGGATTTTACCTCAATAGAAGCTATCTTAAAAATAGGTCATAAAGAATTTGTTAGGCTTTTCATTTAAATACCATTATTAATTATCATTACAGAAATTGTTTACGGATTCTTTAACTGACTTTTCACCGATCTGCCGCCGAATCCAGTTATATTATTCGGCGTATCCTTCGGCCTTGTTTTGGCGTAAACATCCCTAACCTCTTCTGATTCGACTCTGAAGTACCTTTCGAAGGCCTTATTTGTGCTGTGCATCGTGGCCCGTCTAATCTGTTCAGGTGTTTTAAACTGCCTCAGAGCCGGGTTCCACCATAAAGGTCAACTCCCTCGATGTCAAGATTCCCGCAGGCGTTCATCCACCATTTATAAAGGTAGCGCTGGCCGAATTGTTACCCAGGTTTGCAGCCACTCACTCCCGGCTATGATGAACCATGGATCATTATCCCTTCTTCATCATCACCGCCGTGATCGAGTGGGGGGGCAGGGGGAGGGTGAAGCTTGGGCCGGCCGGGAGGTCGCTCTCCTGAATGACCACATTGTCCCGGTGCTCCCAGCGGTTGTCGTCGTCTAGGGCGCCGCTGACGAGCAGTTTCCTGGCCGTGGGCTCCGGGGAAAAATCCTGAAGCGCCACGGTCGGGCGGACCTCCTCCAGCCCGGTGTTGGTCAGCACGAGACTCAGTTCCCGTCCGTCCTCGGAGCGCATGGCCGTCACGTCCAGCACGGAGACGCCCGTGGAATAGGTCGGAGCCCCGACCGCCTCGGCCGCCACGATCTTGGGCTGATAGGCCTTGGCCCACAGCAGTTTCATTTCGTAAAGCGCCGTGCCCAGGAAATCCGAACCGTCGGCCCGGCCATGGATGGTGGCGTAGGCGGTTCGCATTTCGCGCGGCATGGGCGGGTCGGGGTAGGGCGCGAACAGGCCGAAGCGGGAGGCATAGTCCAGGTCGTCCAGGCTGGCGAACAGGTGCAGCAGCCGGGAGTTGGTCACGGCGCCGAACACGGCCGTGGCCGTCTCGATGCCGGGCGGGTTGTTGGACAGCCCGCCGTATTCCGGGCAGACGAACCGGCTGAGCCGCTCCCGGGCCTCGTCCGAGGGCGCGTACTTTTTGACCACTTCCCGGGCGCGTTCGATGTTGGGCAGGAGTCCCTTATAGGCCGAACTCATGATGAACTCGTAGCTTTTGGCCCTGGAGTTCACCGCGCCGTACCAATGGTAGTCCAGGGCGTCGATGATGTCGCCGGCCTCCTTGAGCACGAGCTGGGTCCAGGTGGGGCCGGTTGAACCGGGCCGGCCCGGGATGCCTTCGATGAACGTACCGATCTTGAGCGCCTCGGCGATGGTGCCGTCGAAGTTGAAGAAGGGGAGATAGGCCGTGACCTTGATCTTGGGGTCGCGCGCTTTCATGGCCAGGGTGAAGGCCCGGGTCTTACGCGCGTATTCGACCCCGGTCATGCTCCCCACGTTGAAAAAGGTGTAGTGCGGCTGGTTGCCCAACTCCCAATACTGCACGCCGAAGGGCTCCGGGTGGCCGTTTTCGGCCCGCACGGCGCCCCATTTCGTCTTGGGCGAGCCGTTCATGTACTCGACCCAGTCGGCGGCCTCCTCGGCCGTGCCGGTCATGACGTTCACCTGGATCGAGCCCAAAACGTCCCGGCCCGTGGCCTGGCGGATTTCCTCGAGCATCAAACCGTACTCGTGGGTGCCGGCCAGGCCGTTGATGCTGTCCAGGCCGTGAAAGCGCGGGGTCGGATCGGTGCGTTTGTCCAGGGGGCCGATGACGTTTTTCCAGTGGTAGTCGTGCACCCAGATGCCGGGTCCGCCCAGGTGGCCGAAGAAGTCGGACCCCAGGGCCAGGACCTTTTCCTTGAGCCCCGGCCACATGCGTTGGTTCTGGGCGTCCCACATATAGGCGAAGCCGAAGATGAGCCCCTCGCCCAGAAGCGTGCGCGGGAAAGTGCGCTGGACGTCGCCGGCGCGGACCGTGACGTTTGGGTTTGAATCGGACAAATTATTACCCCCTCTGACAATACTCCAAGGTGCGCCGATCAGGCCGGCGGCCAGGGCGGCCCCGCCGGCCAGCAGGGCCCGCCGGCTGATGCCCGGCCCGGCCGGTTTCTTGTTTAGCGACATATTACGCCAGCACCGAAGCTTGTTGACCTTTGTTTATGACCCGGGTTTCTCGACGGCGCGCTCCCCACAAGCCGGTCAGCCGGACCTGCGTCAGTCGCCGCAGGGCACGTCTTTGATCCAGCCCTTGGTAAAGACATCGACGATTTTGAGTGAATATTTCTTGGCGGTCGAGTCGGTCATGGCCGCGATCTCTTGCTGGAGGTCTTCTAAGGTATATTCCTTTCGGGTCATGAAGACGTCGATCTTGGAGCTGCCCGGTTCGGACGAGGCGTCCATATTCAGCGCCTTGACCCCGCCGTCGGCGTTGGACCAGGCTTCCCAGATCGGGATGTCGGCTTTCCCGTTCGGCTTGCCGGAGTGGAGGAACTGGGCGTAGTAGGTTCGCATGGCCTTGGCCAGCGCCTCCCGGGCCGGTTTGGTCTCTTGGGTGATCGAACGGTTTTTGGCCCAGATATCAAAGAACCCGTTGTAATTGAAGTAGGCGATTTCGTTGGCGTGGGCGGCTCCGAAAACAAATTCCACGTCGCTGCCCTTGGCGCCGCCCCACTGGAAGGTATAGACGTACACGTCCTTCTGGTGCTTGCGCATGGACCGGGCCGCCCGGTGCACCTTGCAGGCCTGCCAGATTTTGCCGCCCATGTCGTTGGTCAGGGCATAGCTTTTCTTCTCCCCGGCGTTCAGGATGTCGTCCACCTTCGTTTTGCCGGACGTGATGCGCCACAATCGGCCCCATTTTCGTTTCGGGCCTCCGCTAAGGAGCAGCCAGAGGCTGTATTCGTTTCTGTTGCCGCCCAAGATGACGGGCATTTTGTGGTAATCGCCTTTTTCGAACAGGCAGAAAGCGGAATCCTTAATAAATTTGCCGTCAAGTATGGTGCTGTAACTGACGCGGGGAGGTTCGGCCTGGAGCAGGTCATGGGTTTGCACCGCCCTCAAATCCTTGGCCAACTGCTGTCCCTTTGAGGTGAGGCCCAGTTTGGTCACAAATCCGGCCGAATACTTCCTGGCCTCGTCCAAGGTGATGTTTCTCGCGCCGGGAGACTGGGCGATGGCCTTGTGAAACAGCCCCTTGGTTTGCTGGACGGTGAGCAGCGCGTAGATATCGCCCGCGCCGGCCGATTCCCCGGCCGCGGTCACGTTGTGGGGATTGCCGCCAAAGGAGGTGATGTTGGCCCGAACCCATTTCAAAGCCTCCATCTGATCCAGAAGGCCGTAATTTCCGGAATCGCTCAGGGGGTCGCCCGTGTTTAAGGCGTCGTGTTTGAAAAAGCCAAAAGGGCCCAGCCGGTATTGGATCGAGACGGCCACCACGTTGGCTTCTTTGGCGAAGAAGGCCAAATTCGTGGCCTTGCCGGTCTTGTTGCTGCCGCCGTGGATCCAGACATAGACCGGCAGGTTTTTTTCCGGGGTGTTGGGACGATAGATGTTCAGGAAAAGGCAGTCTTCGCAGCCAACGCCTTCCTGGGGGCAGATCTCGCCGGGATTTTTCGCTTCCACGACGCCGGTCCAGCTTTCGAGCGGCTGGGGCGCTTGCCAGCGCAGGTCGCCCACCGGGGGTTTGGCGTATCGGACTCCCTCCCAGGACAGGACGCCCGCCTTGGGTACAAGACGGCCCTCGACCTGCCCGGCTGTTGTATTGCGCACAATGCCGTTCAGGACTTCAAGCTTGGGGATCGGCGCCAGATGGCTGCTTGCGCCAAAGTGGGCGCAACCCGCGAGCAGGAGGGCCGTCGCGGCCAAAGACGCGGCAACGGTCCACATCACAACCGTAAGGGTTTTATGGTGCCTTGCCGATTTCATAGGGAACCTCACTTCAGTCCTCTGGCGTGCGGCAACACGGTCGCCTTCCGCTGTCGAGGTTTCGAGATTGATTGTGAAATAAGTCAAACGAAAGCGACGCGCAAGTTTTTTCTATGGACGTTGCGTCCCCATAGAATGCGCGTCGCTTTCAGGCCGGTTTTGTTTCAGCCGGAACCCCCGGACATCAGGGCTGCCCGTCTTTGAACCACATGGGATGCGAGAACCAGAACCCTTCCCGGCCCTTGAGGTACAACTCCGTGTTCCAGCCCATGACGTTTTGCCGATAGGCCGTGACGCTCAGCGGATACCACAGAAAGGCGTCTTCATAGCTGTCGTAAATGGTTTTCTCAAGCTCCCAGTAAATCTTCTGACGCTTGGCCACGTCCACTTCCTCGCGGCCCTTGATGATCAATTCCTGGGCTTTCTTGTTGTCGCTGCGGCCGAAGTTGAATCCGCCCTCGGGCATGTAAAGTCCGGTGGCCATCAGGTCCGGGTCCCAAATCCAGGACCAGCCCCCGCCGGCGAAATCGTACTCCACGTTTTTCATCCGGTCCGACATGGCCACGGAGTCGATAAAATCGACCTGCCATTGAACGCCGACTTTTTTCAGCATGTCCTTCACGGCCTCGGCCACGGTCATGGCCGAGGGGGCATTCGAGTAATAGCCCTTGACCGTTAAGCCATTGGGATACCCGGCTTCGGCCAGGAGTTTTTTGGCCAGTTCGGGGTCATACGTAACCGGTTTCAGGTTCGGGTTGTGGCACCAATGGCCGGAGTTGTACATGCCGCTCGCCTCGATGCCCAGGCCCTGCTGGGTGCCGATGATGAGGGCCTTGCGATCGATGGCGTGGGAGATGGCTTTTCGAACGCGGATGTCCTTGCAGGGGCCTTGGGTCGTGTTGAACCGCATGGCCACGAGGTGGTTTCCTTCAACCTTGCGGCTCTTCAGGTTGGGGTCTTTCAGAACGATGGACAGTTGGGATGGGTCCACGCTCATGGAATCGAGCTTGCCGGCTCTCACGTTGGCCAACACCACGGACGGATCGGGAATGACGGTGATCAGCCAGCCGTCAAAGTACGGCATTTCCGGACGGCCGATGCTTTTGCCGAACCACCAGTTCGGGTTTCTTTTCAGTTTCAGATAATTGCCCGGATTGGCGTCTTCCACCATGTTGACGCCCGTGCCCACGGCCCAAGAATCCAGAGGTAAAGTCCCCTTGATGTTTTCTTCCAGTTTTTTGGCCTGGGCCTCCATCTTGGCGAGCTGGTTCGAGGCTTCTTTATTTTGGTCCGCCTCTTTTTTGGCTTTGGCGATTTTGCTGGTCAGCTTCTTCAGCTCATTGCGGTCCACGTCTGCCTTGAGGGCCTTGGGCGAAATGCAATAGCCCGGCACATTGGCCATGATGCCTGGAAACGCGGCCCATGGCTTTTTGAATGTCCATTTGACCGTGTATTCGTCCAACACCTCGATGGATGTGACCGGCTTCAGCCAGGCCCGGGACCAGGCCCCGCTTTTTCTATCCCGGATCCAGTCCATCTGGTACTTGACCGCCGCGGCGTTGAACTTGGCTCCGTCATGAAAAGTCACGCCTTGGCGCAGCTTCATGACCACCGTGGTCGGGCTGGTGAACTCGAAGGAGGAACACAGCCACGGCATCGCGGCCCGGAACTCCCCGCCGTTGTAAATCAGCATCTCGTACATCTGGGTCATGGCCACCCAGTCGTTCACCGGCCAATGGTTTGGATTCATCAGACCGATGTATCGACTGGCCGAGGTCCGGTAATATCCGCCCCGGGCGGGCTTGGACGGCTCGTAGTCCGCGCCCCACGTCCACCAGGACGGCTTGGGGAATTTCTCCGTCCAGACCCAGGAGGACGAGTCCTCCTGGGCCAGGCCCATGACCGCGAATGTGGTCATGAGCAAGGCGGCGACCATGACCGCCAGAATCACGTTCCTTGCAACCCTTTTCTTGCCGATGCCCATCCTCTCCTCCTTCGTCCAATATTTGCTCGAACCACACCAAGGGCATGATTCAGTTTAGCCAGGCGAATGGTTCCCCCCTTGCGGAATCCCCTGTAACGACAACCCGGGTCTTTCGCGGGCGGGGATTCGGTCCAGCCTGCTTGTTCGGTGACGCTTTTTCCTTAAGACTGACGGTTTTATGCCTATTCATAATAAGCAAATCCGGTTTCGTTCGTCAATGAAATAACCCGGACCGTTACAAGCTTGGGTCGCCCGGCCACGCCGGGGAACGCGCCGCCCGAGACTGCCGCGATCCGGGACCGCCTCACCGCGAGCGACCTCGATGGGAAGCGGTTTCTGCTTGAACAAAGCGAAATAGATCGGCTTCGCGAATGAGTCGGGGGAACCCTTTTTGTAAAAAGGGTTCCCCCAAGCCCCTTCCCAAAAACATCAAAAACGCCCGCGGAATCGAGCTTCGCTCCCTTCCGCGGGCGTCGTTTTGCTGTGTTTTAATCCGCCCGTCATGTTTTTACGCGGTGTTTTTTACGACACGACTTTTAAAATTTTAACTTCCTTGCGCGGCGGCATGGACGGGATGGATTTGGGGTAGCCCAGGATGATCGGGGCCACGATGCGGTAGTTGTCCGGGATGGCCAGTTCGCTCAGGATTTCCGGGTCCTTGATTTCGGCCCCTTGAGCCACCCAGCAGGTGCCCAGGCCCCTGTCTGCGGCGGCCAGCATGAAGTAGGCGGCCAGCAGGGCGCAGTCGGCGGTGATGGTCTGCATCTTGGCCGTGCCCACGATGTAGATCAAGGCCGGGGCGTTGTAGAACATGTTGAAATTTTCGTTTCTGAACTGCTTTTCGTAGCCCTTCCACGGGGAATTGGGGTTGGACTCAATGTCGGCGATGAAGTTCTTCTTGTTGGCCTCGGAGATTTTCTTCATCCAGTCCTTGTTGTTGACGATGACGAAGCGCCAGAGCTGCATGTTGCCGGCGTTGGGGGCCTTGATGGCGTCGCCGATGATCTCCTGGATCACTTCCAGGGGAACCGGCTTGTCTTCGTAATCGCGGACGCTTCTTCTTTGGTCCAGCAGTTTGGAAAATTCCATGGGGTCTCTCCTTTTTCACCTTGCTTGGGCGGGTGCGAAAAAATTTTGTCCACCCAGGATATCATGTTGCGGGTGGGGTGCAAAGCCCTTTCAGCCCTCTTGAAAGCGAGCCCGGCCGGCTTACCCCTTGGCCGAGGTGACCACTTCGAGGCGTTTCAATTCCTCGATCTCTGCAGGGTCCATGCCGAGCACCTCGGACAGGATTCCCTCGGTATGCTCCCCCAGGATCGGCGCGCCGCGCTCCGGCCCGGCCGGTGTTCGGGAAAGTTTCATGGGCGTGCCCACCGCCCTCATGGCGCCCTTGTCCACGCCGGGACAGGGCAGGTCCACGAACATGTTCCGGCTGAGCAGCAGCGGATCCTGGGCCGCGTCGTCGATGCTGTTCAAGGGGCCGCAAGGAGCGCCGATCGGTTCGAGCAGGGCCTGCCATTCCTGGGTGGTTTTCGTGCGCAGGGTTTCGCTCAGCAGGGCTTCGAGTTCCCGGTTGTGCTGGTACCGCTTTCGGGTGTTTTGAAATCTTTCGTCTTCCAGCAGATCGAGCCGGCCGATTTTTTCCAGGAACAGGGCCCATTGCTCGATTGGCCCGATGACCGCCAGCACGATGTATCCGTCTTGGGTGGGGAAGGCCTGGAAGGGCGCGAGGACCGGGTGCTTGGTGCCCAGCCGCTGAGGAACCTCGCCGGTGGCGAAGTGGCGGATGAAGGCGTTTTCTTCAAGGGCCGTCACCGAGTCCACCATGCTGATGTCGATCATCTGCCCCTGTCCGCTGACGCTCCGTTCATACACGGCCGCCAGCACCGACAGGGCCGTGAACATGCCGGCGGACAGGTCCCCCACCGAGACCCCCACCCGCACCGGGCCGCCGCCTTCCTCGCCGGTGATGCTCATGATCCCGGCCCGGCCCTGGGCGATGACGTCATAGGCCGGCTTCCGGGCCTCCGGGCCGGTTTGGCCATAGCCCGAGCAGGCCGCGTAGATCAGGCGGGGGTTGTGCTTTTTCAGCTCCTCGTAGCCCAAGCCCAGCTTGTCCATGGTCCCGGGTCTGAAATTTTCGACCAGCACGTCGCAGGCACAGGCCAGCCGGATGAGAAGCTGTTTGCCCTGCTCCTGGTTCAGGTCCAGCACCAGGCTCTTTTTGCCCCGGTTGACGCTGAAAAAGTACGTGCTGATCTTGTTGATCCGAGGTTCCACGGTTCGGGCCGGGTCGCCGATGCCCGGCCTTTCGATTTTGATCACCTCGGCCCCCAGATCGGCCAACAACATGGTCCCGAACGGCCCGGCCAGCGCCCAGGTCATGTCCAGAATTTTCAGCCCGCTCAGCGGTCCAGCCATAAAATACAGCCTCCTTGCTTTTTTAGGTTCCCATCCTATCGCGCGCCGTTTTCGGCCGCCTTATCTGCCTGTGAAGCGCGGTGCGCGTTTTTCCCGGAAGGCCCGTTTGGCCTCCTCGTGATCGTCGCTGCGGACGGCTTCCAGGCCCAGGGCGCGGAAGGCCTCGAAGTCCTCGGCCGAAGGCGCCGGGTTGGCCGCGATCCGGCTCAAGATGAATTTGGTGCCCTTCAGCGATAGCGGGGCGCATTTGGCGATGTCGCCCACCAGGTCCTGGGTCACGGATTCCAGGCGCTCGGTTTCGACCACGCGGCTCACCAGGCCCATGGCCAGGCACTCGCTGCTGTCGTAGGAGCGGCCGGTCAGGAAAATCTCCAGGGCCGGGCCATAGCCCAGGACCGTGAGAAACCGCTTGAGCGTCCGGAAGTCCGGGAGAAGCCCCATCCTCGACGTGGGCACCCCCATCCTAACGTTTTCGGCCGCGATGCGGATGTCGCAGCCCATGGCCAGGATGCAGCCGGCCCCCAGGGTGTAGCCGTAGAGCATGGCCACGACCGGGTAGGGGAAGCGCTGGATGGCCTTCAACGCCCGGGTGGGTGTGGCCCGGGATTCCGGGGCCACGGCTTCCCCCTTGACCGGCATGGCCATGATGTCCGCGCCCGCGGAAAAGGCCTTGTCGCCCGCGCCTCGAAGCACCACCGCCCGGACCGTGTCGTCGCCGGCCAGCTCGTCGAAGGTCTGTTCGATCTCCAGCAGACAGGCCGGGGTCAAGGCGTTGCGTTTCTCGGGATTGTTGATGGTCAAAGTGACCGTCGAGGCGGCCCGGTCAACGATCAAGCCAGGTTCCTGTTCCATGTCTCAAATCCTTTATATGTCCTATAAGCCGCTAATATTGGGAAAAGCGTCCTCGGCGCGGCGGTCTCTTCCCGCCAGCCGCGGGTCTGAATACTATACAAAAAACCGCATGGGGTTAAAATCCATTTTATCCTTTGGGCCGGTTCCGATTCGGATTGGTTCAGGGAAGCGAACCATCCATCGAAAATATTTCATCCATGATCGGGCATCCCTGGGCATTGACGAATCAACGGGTCGTTGATATGGAGAAGGAAACCAACAGCAAGCGAATCGAGCCTTTTCGTGAAAGCGGCCAGAGGTCACCATACCCCAGAGATTCGATCATGACCGGGCCAAGCGCAGCCTACGCCCCAGCCGCCGGGCGTTTTTGGCCGGGTCCGCCATGCTGGCCAGTGGCCTTTTGGCCGGGCCTTTTCGTATCGGTCTGGCCGCGCCGACCGCTGAGGGGAGCAAGAGCCGGATGACCAGTCAAGGAAAAGCTCTGGACCGGATTCAGGTGAAAGACGGACGAATCCAGGACAGCCTGGGCCGGCAGATCGTGCTTCGAGGTCTGGTGACCATCACCTCCAATGTGGATTTCTCGAACCGCACGCCCCGGCCGGTGGAGATGACCGGGGACGATTACGAGCGCATGCGAGGATGGGGGTTCAACGGCCAGGTAATCCGCCTGGAGGGCGGTCAAGCTGAACTTGCCGATTCAGGTCCTGTATCTCGACCAAAGTTTTCACCGGGTGGTGGCCTGGCTGGCCGAGCGTTTCCCGGAACTGACCATCGTCGTGGACCACTTGGGACATGTTCCCCCGAACCCGGCCCTGGGAGCGGATATCGGCGCGGACCTGGTGGCCTTGGCCAAGTATCCGAATATCCATGTCAAGATGTCTTTGCAGTACCTCATTTCCAAGGAGTCCTTTCCCTGGGCCGACATGCGTCCCCTCCAGGAGAGACTGCTGGCCTCCTTCGGCGCGTAGCGGCTGATGTGGGGCAGCAACTTTCCCATGCACACGCCCAAGATAAGCTACGCCGGCCGCCTGGCCGCCGTGGCCGGGCATCTACCTTTTTTGACCGATACCGACCGGGAGTGGATTCTGTCCAAGACAGCCGGTTCGATATGGGATTTTTTGCCAGCGGGGAGAGACCATGACTCAATGCGATGCATCGCAACCATATTCGGGCTTGGCCGGCCGGGTGGCCTTGATCACGGGCGGCAGCCGGGGGATCGGCCGGGCCATTGTATTGTCCCTGGCCGAGGCCGGGGCGCGCGTCATCGTCAACGGCTCGAAAAAGAGCGCGGCGCTCGATGAAGTCACGGCCGAGGTGGCCGGGATGGGCCGGGAGGCCCTGGCCGTGGCGGCCGACGTCGGGGACCGGGCTCAGGTGGAAGGCATGGTCGCCCAAGGCATCGAGCGGTTCGGGCAGATCGACATCCTGATCAACAACGCCGCCCAGTTTCGTTTCATGCCCTTTCTCAAGCTCACGGACGAAGCCTTTTGGGAAGTCCTCCGAGTGGACCTGGCCGGCACGTTCTACTGTAGCCAGGTCGTGGCCCGGCACCTGGTCGAACGCAAGGCCCAGGGCCGCATCGTCATGATCTCCTCGGTCTCGGCCCACATCGCCCAGCGGTTTCAAGCCCATTACTGCGCGGCCAAGGCGGGCATGGAGATGCTGGCCAAGACCATGGCCGTGGAACTGGGCCGGCACGGGATCACGGTCAACTGCGTGGCGCCGGGCGGCCCGATTATCACCGACGCCTCGCGTGTGGCCGTCGAGCGGCCGGATTTCGATGAGATCGTCAAACGCCGCGTGCCTCTCGGCCGGCCGGGCCAGCCCGAAGAGGTCACCGGCGCGGTCAAGTTTCTTTGTTCGCCAGAGGCGTCCTATGTCAATGGCGCCGTCATCCTCGTGGATGGCGGGCTTATTCTGGCCCGGGATTAGCTTCTAAATGGCAACCATATCGAGTTCGGCCGGCTGCGGAAGTTTGACGGCGGCTTTTGAGGAGATTTGAATATGGCCATGGTCAGACGGATGTGGCGTTTGAAGGTGCGCGAGGGCCGGGAAGAGGAATACAAACGACGGCACCGGGAAATCTGACCGTAGCTTCTGGACATGCTTAAAGCCGGGGGGGCCTCGAATTATTCCATCTTCATGGACGGCGCCGAGGTTTTGCTTTATGCCGAGATGGACACCGAAGCCCGCCCGGCTCCGAAAGCCCGCGAACTTGGCGAGCGCCGGCTGACCTACATGTCCGACATCACCACCCGCGACCTCGACCCCGCCACCGGCAGACCCCGGTATCTGGAAGAGGTGTTTCATTTGGAATGAGAACTCATTACAGAATTAAACTCGGATCATCTCTTTTAGGGTCTCGTTCTGTGGCAGCCGGATGAAATAGGTCACCCGGTTGCTCTCGCAGTATTCATAGATCTCGGGCTTGGCGAAAGCCGCGTCGCCCCGAAACCAGAACAGCTGAAAACGACTTCGGTAGCGATCCACCACGGGCTGGATAAGGTTTAGCGTCCCATCCGCCGAATGCACTTTGCCCGGTCTCAATACCCCGGCCAAGGCATCGCCCTCACCCGTAAAAGCAAAGAGGGGGTGAAAACACTCTTCCTTGAAATGGCCGTTATACTCGCAACCCTCCTGTTTCCCATAAGCTGGGTCGTCCGTGGAGTCCACATCCAGGGTGAAGCGATACTTCCACTTCTTTTTAATCAGGGCATCAGCAGACCGCAAAATCGCTTCATCAAGCGCCTTCAGGCCCTCGGCGTTTCCAAGAACGTCATTCTCCAAGCGGGAGAGCATGGACTGACCGGCCCCCAAGCCAGCACCCTTGTCTAGCGAAAGCCGCAGTGCTGGATCGATCCGAAGAAAGTCTGCATCGTTACAATCTTCGTACCCGGCCGCCATCTGATAGACCCGCTGCCGAACCATCTGCACAAGGGAGTGCCTGGTGTGGGAGGGGGACCGATTATCCTCAAGGGCTTCTCCAATGGCTTCCATAATCCCGAACCGCTCGTCTATCTCGCGAAGCACCAAGAAACCGGTGTCCGATGATTGGGTGGCTCCCTGGAAATCCATCTTGATGGACCGGTTAAAATCCGGTTGGATCGGCCCCTTTTTCCTCTCACCACTTCCGTGCATGGCTCAAACACCACCCGATATAATATATATTAATTATATCAGGTAGTTAAATGTGGCACAATCCATTTTTCCGAAAAATTGCCGCATAATCCAGGGCAAAATGGCGAGAATTTTTTTTGCCTTCCTAATTTTTTTCGCGCAATCAGGGTTCAAGAAACCGATCCTAAATGGCCGCACGCTCCGCTTTAGTTTTGCTATTAGCTCATCGGGAGCGAGCTTGATGCCAGACCACCTGTAGGAAAACTCGCTTTGGCGTCGTCAGTATTTATGGGCTACATCTTTAAGGCGAGCGAGGAACATGGGTTAATATTTTTTCCTCCCCTGCGAGCTTTTTTTAAAAATTATCAAATAAAATCAATATAATATAAAGAACATCTCAATGCCTCCATTCCTCTTCCCAATCGCGTCTTCCTGTGCTATATTGGTCCGGACAATTCCTTAAAACGCTTTAAAACACAGGATCGCGCGCCACCCCGGGTCCCGGCTTCCCCAGCCGCCCAGGGACAGGCGATCGTCGTCTTTGCCAAGGCCGTGAGGAGTTTCACGGGCTGGCCGAGGATGGCGAACCAACCGACGAAACCGGATCCTGCCCAGCCATGGCCGGTTTGGTTCAGGTGTTGAACGAGGACCATTTTCATTCGGGAAGGAGGTGGCTTCCGAAGTCCGACGGTTTGGGAAGCAGCAGAAAGTAAGCCAAGACGCACCCTTTAGGGTTCCCCGCATTCGGGAAATGCCTTACCCGGTCCAGAGGATAACCGGGTCGCGCCAAGGAGAGCGCCATGAGAAAAAGCAAGTTAGGTCCACCGATGGTCGTCTGTGCCGCGTTTCTTATCGCCCTGTCAGCCTTTATCTTCTTCATCCCCACACAGGCCCTCAGCGCTCAAAAAGGCCATGTCACCTACGTTTCTGGCAGTTCTGTCTTTTACGAGAAGGGCGGCGATTGCGCCACCCAGATGGCCGGTAACGTCCAATTCAAGCAGACCATGTTCGACAGCCTGGTCGAGGCCGACGTGAACCAGGAAGAAATCCCGGCCTTGGCCAAATCATGGACGATCGGCCCTAACTGGAGTTACATCGACTTTTTTATCAGGACGGACGTCAAGTTCCACAACGGCATGCCGGTCACGGCCGAGGATATCAAGTACAGCCTGGAAACGAACATGGAGCGGAGGAACCGCTGGGTTCTGGGCGTCTATTTCAAACGCTACATCAAGGAGATCCAAATCCTGGCCCCGGACCAGGTCCGCTTTGTCATGAACAATCCCTTCTGGGGGCTGCTCGGCCGCCTATGGTGGGGCACCGGCATCTTCCCCAAGGCCTATCGGGAGAAGGTGGGCGATAAGGAGTTCGCCGCGCATCCCATCGGCGCCGGACCCTTCAAGTGGACCGGAGACTGGCAGCAGGATCAATACTTCTGTCTCCAAGCCGTACCTAACCACTACCGGCAAACGCCCTCTTTCAAGACGCTCAAGATCATGTTCGTTCGGGAACACGCCACCCGCTTGGCCATGCTCAAGGCCGGGGAGGGGGATATCGTCTCTCTTTACCCGCCGCATCGCAAGGACGTTGAGGCCGATCCCAAATTGAAGCTGTTCTCCAACTATTATGCCTCGGGCTCGACCTTGGTTTATTTGGACCTGGCCTTTCCCGACAAACCCAGCCCATTTCACGACGTGCGCGTGCGCGACGCCACCAGCATGGCCATCGACCGGAAGACCATCTGCGACAAGGTCTTTTTCGGCGCGGCCAAGCCTTGGGGCAGCGTACTGACGCCCATCACCTTGGGCTTCGATCCCAAGGAGGCCGTGGCCGACCCGTACAATCCCGAAAAGGCGAGAAAGCTTCTGGCCGAGGCCGGGTATGCCAAGGGCTTCGACACCACCTTCCACTGCACGGCTTCCAACAAGTACTACGTCGAGGCCATCAAAGCGAATCTAGATGAAGTCGGCATCCGGTGCAAAATCCAGGTGTGGGAGGACATGGCCCGGTACGAAGCTTTCAGGAACCGGAAATTGACCGGCTTTGATATCCGCATTTCCTGGTACAACGCCGAACGCCATTCCTCTCTACAAGACGGGTTCATGTCCACGGCCCCGCAGGTCTATCACGGCACGCCGGAGATCGACGCCGCGCTGCAAAAGGCCGAGGCCGCCATCACCAACGAAGACCGCATCCACTCCAACGAGGAACTGGAGAGCGTCATAAAACAAGCCAAACTCCGGGCCCTGCTTTGGACCTGGTCCGAATCCTGGGGGCTGAGCCCCAAGATCGAATTCTGGCAGCCGAAGATCGGGGCCGCGCCTTCGGTTTCTTTGGAGTACGTGCGGTTGAACCAGGATAAAATCTGAGCGGCGGCCTAGCCGGGCATCTCGTCCCAAACGCTTGTATTGAACGCGGGTTTTTCTTGGGAGAAGATGTGCGCCCGCTCCGGGGGCGCGGTTTGGGCGGAGAAACAGGCCCAAGCCGCGCCCGGACATTTTATCGTATCGAGGTTTTGAAATGACGGATGAACACGTGCGGCTGACCATCGGGGGTTCCCTGGCCACGGTGGAGCTTTCCGGCCGGGGGGAACTCAACCTGCTTCACCAGCCGTTGTTCGAACGACTCGACCAGGTGCTCGAAGAGCTGAACAACCGGGAGGACGTGCGGGTGGTCGTGCTGAAAGGCCGGGGCGACCGGGCCTTTTCCGGCGGCGTGGACGTGAAGATGATGAAGGAATTCGACCCGACCCGGGCCGAGGCCTTTATTCGCAGCCTGCACGCGGCCATGATTCGGGTTTTGAGGCTGAAGCAGCCGGTCATCGCCCAGATCATGGGTCCGTGCCTGGGCGGGGCCATGGAACTGGTCATGGCCTGCGATCTCCGGGTGGCTTCGCCGGACGCCCGGTTCGGCCTGCCCGAAATCCGGGTCGGAGTTCCATCCGTGATCGAGGCCGCGCTTTTGCAGCACATCATCGGCCTCAGCCGGGCTCGGGAGCTGATCCTCCTGGGCGATCTGATCGACGCCCAGGAGGCCTTGGCCATGGGCTTCCTCAACAAGGTGGCGGCCCGGGCGGATCTGGAAGCTGCCACCCGGAGCCTGGCTGAACGGTTCCTGGAACTCAGCCCCAAGATGTTGGCCGTGCAAAAGGAGATCGTCTATCAATGGCTGAACCTGGGCCTGGACCAGGGCGCCGAGTACAGCAGCAAGGCCTTTGGCCTGTGCTTCGCCACCGATCATCCCCGAGAGGCCATGACCGCGTTTTTGGAAAAGAGAAAGCCGCGGTTTTGAGACCGGCTCGGGAATCGACGTTTTCTTGAGGCCGCTCTCGGCCGTGATATAATTATATTACATACTTTTTCGGAGGGCTTTCATGAAAGCGCTGTTCATCATCACCACGGACGACGGCGAGACGATCTACAACGCCCTGCGGCTGGCCAACGTGGGGGCGACCAAGGGCGACGAGATCAGCGTGTTCATGCTGGGCAAGGGGGTGCTGTTCGAGCAGAGCAGCTCGCCGGATTTCGACGTCATGGCCCAGCTCAACCGTTTTGAAGGCGATTTTTACGTGTGAGGGGTGTGCATGAAAGCCCACGGTCTGTCGGGCTCGAGCACCTGTCCCATCGCCTGGATGGACGACCTCTATGAACTCATGGCCGAGGCGGACAAGGTTCTGACTTTTTAAGGTGGAAGGTTTCAGGATCGAGAGGGCAAGGCGCATGAAAAAGCAGATCGGCGTTTGGATCGATCGTCGGCAGGCGATTCTCGTTTCGCTCACGGACACCGAGGAAACGGTCAAGACCCTTACCTCGGAGGTGGAAAAGCACGTGCCCACGACCGGCGGGGCGGTTGAATCCGTGCCCTACGGTTCGAAAGAGATCGTGGCCGGGGACCGCGTCGAACGAAGGGCCGAACATCATTTGGACAAATACTACGCGGACGTCCTGGCCGAACTGTCCGACGCGGAGGAGATCGCCTTGTTCGGCCCGGGCCTGGCCAAGGCGGAGATGAAAAAGCGCCTTAAGAAGTCCAAGGCCCTGTCCAGAAACTTGAAGGCCGTGGAGACGGCCGACAAGATGACCGAGACCCAATTCCGGGCCAAGATCAAAGACTTTTTCAAATGGAATCCGCCGGAGGAGTTGTAAAGGAGGCGAACGCCTTAGCCAATGGGATCAATGGCAGGGGCGGCGCTTGCGTCGCCCTTTATCGTTCAATCCGCTGCTTTTCCATGCAATTCCTGGCGGTGGTGCCAGCGGCGGTAGAAGCGGTAGAAATTGGCCCGGCTGCGGCGGTTGCGTTCGTGCTCGTCCATTTGTTCCCAGACCAGGTGGGGGTGATAGACCAGGGGCAGGTCGGGCAGGGCGGCGATGCGAAAGCCGTGGGAGCGGATGCGGAAGGAATAGTCCAGATCGATGTGGCGATAGAAGCGGAAGCGTTCGTCCATGAAACCCACCTGGGCCACGATGCGGCGGGGCAGGGCAAAGCAGTAGAGCATCATGGCCTGGACCTCGGGCCCGGCCGACTCCTCGAAGTGCTGGCAGTCCTCGGTGATGAGACCCCTCGGCCCGGCCGCGCCGAACCCGGGCCTGCTCAGGGTCTCGGCCAGCGGGGTAAAAATGTCGCCGGAGAGCTCGACGCTCACGTCCAGCAGCACGATCAGGGTCCCCAAGGCCTGGCGCAGGGTCACGTTGCGGAAAGCGCCCTCGCCCAGGGGGTGATCCGCGTACAAGACCTTGGCGTTGGCGTCCCCGGTCAGGAGTTCTTCCACTCCCTCCCGGGTTTCGTCCGTGGACCCGCCCTCGACCACGACCACCTGGACCCGCTCCGGCCCGGCCTGGGCGCGGACCGATTCGTAACAGCGCTTAAGTTCCGGCCAGTTGTTGTGGGCCACCAGGGAGACCGTCGCCTGACAGGCGTCGGGTTGGTCCAGCAGGGAGGGGACCTCCTTGGAGGTCGAAATTTCGCGGCGGAAGCCCTTCCATTCCACCTGGGAGCGTTTGAGCACTGTGCTGGCCCGGCCGTGGTCCCGCACCTCGAACCCGTCGGCTTCGAGGCCGTCGCGCAGCCGGTCGGATTCCTCGTAGTCACGGGCCTGCCGGAGCGGCAGGCGTTCCTCGGCCCGGGCCAACGCCCGAGGCGGCACGTTCCGGGCTTCCTGGGGCCACTCGGCCAGTTTCAGGCCCAGGACCTCGTCCGCCTCCACCAGGAGCACCGTCTTTTCCGTCCGGGAAAGATCGGGATCGGCCAGCATGCGCCAGGTTTCGCCCAAGGCCCGGGGCAGGTTGAGGTCATCGGCCAGCCGCTGGCCGAACCGCTTCCTCCAGGTTTGAGCCGGGTCGCTTTCCGGCCGGGGCGCGTCCCGCCAGGCCGGGTCCTCCACGAAGCGGCGCAAATGCGACAGACCACGCTGGGCCGCTCTCAGCGCGCCGAAGGTGAAATTCAACCGGGACCGGTAGTGCACGGTCAGGCAGAGGTAGCGGAAAGCCAGGGGGTCGAACCCCCGATGGATCAGGTCCCGGAGCGAATAGTCGTTTCCGGTGGACTTGGACATCTTCAGGCCGTCGGCCAGAAGGTGCTGGCCATGGACCCAGCAGCGCACCACCCGGTGGCCCACCGCGGCCTCGGATTGGGCGATCTCGTCCTCGTGGTGAGGAAAGATGTTGTCCACCCCGCCGGTGTGCAAGTCAAAGGTCTCGCCCAGGTAGTGCAGCGACATGGCCGAGCATTCGACATGCCAGCCCGGAAACCCCTCGCCCCAGGGACTGGGCCATTTCAGCTCCCGGCCCGGCTCGGCCGCCTTCCACAAGGCGAAATCCTCGGGCCGGCGCTTGAGCGGGTCGGCCTGGCTGCCTTCGCTGCGGATCAGGTCTTCGGGCAGGTTGCCGGACAACCGGCCATAGGTCGGAAAACGGCCGATGTCGAAATAGACGTTGCCGCCGCTTTCGTAGGCAAAGCCCTTTTCCACCAATCGGGAGGCCAGGGCGACGCACTGGGAGATGTGCTCGGTGGCTTTGGGGAAAACGTCGGCCGGCTGAATGCCGAGCAGGGTCTCGTCTTCCATGAAGCGCTGGGTGTAGTGGCGGGCGATTTCGAGCGAGGTCTTGCCCGCGGCACGGGCCGAGGCGATGATCTTGTCCTCGCCCTGCTCCAGGACTTCCAGCCGCATGTGGCCCACGTCGGTGATGTTTTTGACCTGCAGGACCCGGTAGCCCTCGCGGGTGAGCGCCCGCTTGAGCCAGTCGGCCATGAGAAAGGTGCGTAGGTTGCCGATATGGACGTCACGGTAAACCGTGGGACCGCAGCTGTAGAGGGAAACCTGGGGAGGCGCCAGCGGTTCGAACGGCTCCTTGCGGCGGGTCAGGGTGTTAAAAAGCTGCATGAGCTGGGCCACCCTTTGGAAGGTCAACATGGCTTCGGCTGCCGGCCAAGAGCGCCTTTATTGCTTTCGTCTCGGCGTTTTGTGTGCGGCTGATTTTCCTGCTTATCTTATTTTTCGTTTTATCATAATCGAGGCCCCGGTTCAACCGGGTTCCCGGCCGGGCAGTGAGATAGTTTGGGAATTTCCCTACCCCCTTTCCCAGGAATTCCTGGGGCTTCGCGCTCACGGGGTGATGTGTTTTCCCATGCCCGTGGTTCGAAACGTCATTCCCGCGAAGGCGGGAATCCAGTCTTGGACAACTGGGAGTCCGAACTGCCTCGCAATGAAAACCACGGCGGCCAAATGGTTTTTGGGAAACGCCACCTCGCTGGGAGGTTTCACGCCTGGATTCCCGTTTCCGCGGGAATGACGAATTGGGCTTGGGTGGCGGTGAAAAACGGGTTGCAGTCGAATAGGGGCATCTGGCCAGGAAAGCAACCGAATCCTTAAATTGCCCCACTACCCCCGGCCGGCTCACCTTGACAGAACCGGCGAATCCTTATATTACAAATAGACTAACGGTGAAACGGTTACCGAGATGAATCGGCGCGGGTTTTGCCGTTGGAAGCGGCGATTCGGGGCTGGTTTTTTAGCCGCAAACGGCCGCTTCGCGGGCGGCGGCCAAGGAAAACCGGAGCCATGGAAACAAGCGTTCGTCCAGAGACCTTCGAAACCATCAGCGCCTTTCGGCAGGGGCCGGACAAAGCCTTCCGCTGGGACTGTTTTTTTGTCCTGCCCGGCTTCATGAAGGCCTGGTGGGACGTTTTCGGCCAGGGCCGAGAGGCCATGCTCCTTTCCGTCTGGGATAAGGAGGTCGCCGTGGGGCTGGCCCCGCTCATGCGCGATGGGGAGGCGGCCGTGTTCGTCGGCGACCCCGAGGTCTGCGACTACCTGGACTTTGTGATCAGGCCGGGCAGCGAGACGGCCTTTTTTCACGGGTTGCTGGACCATCTGGCCGAGGCCGGACCGAAGCGGCTGGACCTGCGGTCCCTGCATCCCGAATCCACGGTCATGCGTCGGCTGGTTCCTTTGGCTCGGGAGCGCGGCCATGAGGTTACGGTTGAACCCGACGGCGTGACCCTGGGCCTGGACCTGCCCGAAACCTGGGAGGATTACCTCCAGGGCCTGAGCGGCAAACAGCGCCATGAAGTCCGGCGCAAACTCCGGCGCCTCGATGAAGCGGGCCAGGTCAACTACCGGGTGGTGGATCGGCCGGACGACGTGGAGGAGGCCATCGAGGCCTTTTTCGAGCTTTTTCGGATCAGCCGCTCGGACAAGGAGACCTTTCTAACCGAGCGGATGACCGATTTTTTTCGGGGTCTGATTCGCACCATGGCCCGGGAGGGTCTGCTGCGCTTGGGTCTTTTGTACTTGGACGAAATGTTGACCGCGGCCACGCTCAGTTTCGACTTTCAGGACCAGGTGCTGCTTTACAACAACGGCTTCGACCCGGCCTACGACCGGCTGAGCGTGGGGTTGCTCAGCAAGGTGTACGGCCTGAAACACGGCATCGAGCAGGGACGCCGCCGCTATGATTTTTTAAAGGGCGACGAGACGTACAAGTACCGTCTCGGCGGCCAGGAAGTGCGGCTTTCCCGCTGCCGGATCGTCCTGTGACGCTTGGGGACCAATGAGGGGAAGGGAGTTTTCGCGTGGATGACGCGGGCTTGACCATCGCCATGCTCAGCGTGCACACCTGCCCCATGGGCGACCTGGGGGCCAAGGACGCGGGCGGGATGAACGTTTACGTGCGGGAACTGGCCCTGGCCATGGAGTCCCTGGGTCACCGGGTGGACCTCTTCACCCGGGCCCACGGATCGGGCCACGAGGAAGTCTGGTCCCTGGGCGCGGACACGCGGCTGGTCCATCTCCGGGCCGGTCTGGACGGCCCCTTGCCCAAGACCGAGGTCTTCGGGCTGTTGCCCGGCTTTGCCCGGTCCCTCGAATCGTTTCGAGGCCGGAACAAGCGGCAATACGACCTGGTGCACAGCCACTACTGGCTTTCGGGCTGGGTGGGCCGCTGGGCCGCGTCCCAGTGGGGCGTGCCCCACGTCATGATGTTCCATACCCTGGGCGCGGTCAAGAACGCCATCGGCGCCGGGCCGGCCGAGCCCGACCTTAGGCTTAACACGGAAAAGGTGCTCATCGAGTCCAGCCACCACGTGGTGGTGGCCACGGACCGGGAGGGCCGGGAGATGCTCGAAGCCTACGGCGTGGGGCCGAGCAGCCTGAGCGTGGTGCCTTGCGGCGTGAACCTGGACCTGTTTCAGCCCCGAGACCGAATCGAGGCCCGTCAAAAGCTGGACCTCTCCCCCGAGGAGACGCTCTTCCTCTACGTGGGCCGTTTCGACCCGATCAAGGGCCTGGACCGGTTGTTCGAGGCCGTCGCCTTGCTCAGAAAAAACCGGTCCTTCCGTCTGCTGGTGGTCGGCGGGGACGACGGCCAAAGCGAGGCCCGGCGGTTCAAGGCCCTGGCCGGGGCCGCGGGACTGAAGGACATCGTCGAATTCGTGGGCCGGGTGCCGCACGACCAGTTGCCCGATTACTACTGCGCGGCCGACGCCTTTGTGCTGCCCTCGTATCACGAGAGCTTCGGCATGGCCGCCCTTGAATCCCTGGCCTGCGGCACCCCGGTCATCGCCGGTCCGGTGGGCGGTCTGGCCGATATTCTGGCTCTGGAAGGCTGCGGTCTGCTTGTTGACGGCCGCACGGCCGAGGCCTTGGCCAAGGCCATGGAGACCTTCATGGACTGCCCGGCCGCCAAGCGGTCGTCTCCCCAGGACATCCGCGCCACCGTGACCCGCTTCACCTGGTCCCGCATCGCCCTGGCCATCGTGGACGAATACCGCCGGGCTCTGGCGGCCCAGCCGGGTCCCCAAGGGCGGTCCGGGGGCCGGTTCTGGTCCATCCCCCTAAGCAAGGCGGCCGGAGAAAACTAAATCCACCAAACCGCGGGACCAGGCGGTTCTTGGAGGAAAGAGAATTTATGCCTGACGTGTATGCTCTCGTGATGGGACCGCACCCAGACGACTCCGAATTCGGAGTGGCCGGCACTGTGGCCAACTGGATTCGTGAAGGTAAAACCGTGGTTTATGCCATCGTGACCAACGGTGACAAAGGCACCAGCGACCCGAACATCCGGCCCGAGGCGCTTCGGGTGATTCGGGAGAAGGAGCAGCGGGAAGCGGCCAAGGTGGTGGGCGTAAACGAGGTGGTTTTCATGGGCTATCCGGATCAGGGCGTCGAGGACACGCCCGAGCTGCGCAAGGACATCGTCCGCCTGATCCGAAAATACCGCCCCAGGGTCGTGGCCACTTCAGACCCGTACCGGAAATATATCTGGCACCGGGACCATCGCAAGACCGGCCGGGTGGTGTTGGACGCGGTCTTCCCCTACGCCCGGGACTACTGGGCCTATCCGGATCTGATCGAGGAGGGTCTCGAACCGCACAAGGTGGCCGAGCTTCTTTTCTGGGGTTCGGACGACCCCAACCTCAAGATCGACATCACCGACACCTGGAACCTGAAGATGGAGGCCTTGTTCTGCCACCAGAGCCAGTTCGGCCACTATCCCCGGGCCGAGATGGAGGGTCGCCTCCATGACCGGTACTGCTCCTTTGCCGAAGGCGAACCGTTCGAGCTGGCCGAGGTCTTTCATCAGGTGCACATTCGAATGTAGCCCGGTTGCCTACGCCGGGGTCCAGAGCACGTCTCCGCACCGGTTCGGGTCCTGCGGTCCGGCCTGGTATTTTGCATAATTGGCCTTTTCCTGACCGATGGTGGTCGTGTCTCCATGGCCGGGATAGACGCCGGTTTCATCGGGCAGGGTGAAAAGCTTGTCCGAGATCGAGCGGACGATCTCCTGAAAGGCGGCCGGGGTCCGGGTGTTGCCCGGTCCGTTGGGGAAGAGGGTGTCGCCGGCCAGGAGGTGGCGTCCCACGAGGAAGCAGAGGCTGCCCGGGGTATGTCCGGGCGTATGCAGCACGTTCAAGGTCAGGCGGCCGAGCCGGATGTTTTCACCGCCTTGGAGAAGCCGGTCCGGTTCGAGGCCCAGGCCCGGGGCTTCAAGGGGGTGGGCGGCCACGGATAGACCCAGGGCCGCCTTGAGTTCGGCCAAGGCGCCGGTATGATCCATGTGGGCGTGGGTCATGAGCAAAAAGCGGGGGGTGGTGCCTTCCAGGGCCTCGATCACCCGCGCGGCCTCGCCGGGCGCGTCCACCACGGCGCTTTCTCCCGTGGCCAGGCAGGTCAGGATATAGGTGTTGGTGCCGTAGGGCCCCAGGCTGAGTTGGGTGAGCCGGAGCCGTCCGTTGTCAACGAGGATGGGCATCTTCTTTTCCTTTCGTGGGGTGATGATTTTCATCCTACCACAAGCCGGGCCGTTTGCGCCAGACAGGCGCGGCTTCAAAAAAAGCGTTGACAAAATCCAGGAAGACGGGTAAGTATTCCTTTTTGTATTTAGACCTTGGAAGGGATGGGTCTTTTCATGCAGCGGACATACATGGCCAACGAGGCCGCTATCGATAAGAAATGGTACGTGGTGGACGCCGAGGGCCAGGTATTGGGACGTTTGGCCACCCAGGTTGCCCATCGCCTGCGCGGCAAGCACAAGCCGGTTTTCGCTCCGCATCTGGACGCCGGGGACTTTATCATCGTGGTCAACGCCGAAAAGGTGCTGCTGACCGGCCGCAAGCTGGACCGCAAGATGTACTACCGTTACTCGGGCTATTTGGGCGGGATGAAAGAGATCAGCGCCCGACGGCAACTGGCCAAGAAACCCGAGGAGTTGATCCGGCACGCGGTCAAGGGCATGCTGCCCAAGAACAGCCTGGGGCGGCGCATGTTCAAGAAACTCAAAGTCTATGCCGGGGCTGAGCATCCTCACGAGGCCCAGCAGCCCGAGCCTCTTAAATTGTAAGCACCCCCGTCTTTCGGGTGGGTGAAGGAGAACGGTCGGTGATCCAGGAACAAGAACGATTTTACGCCACGGGCAAACGTAAAACCTCGGTGGCTCGGGTCTGGATGATCCCGGGCCAGGGCCGGGTGCAGGTGAACAAACGGGAACTGGACGAGTACTTCCCCCGCCCGACACTCAAGATGATCATCCATCAGCCCTTGGCCTTGACCAACACGGCGGGCCGCTTCGATATCTATGTCCTGACCGACGGCGGCGGGATCGCCGGCCAGGCGGGCGCGGTCCGGCACGGGATCGCCAAGGCCCTTCTGGCCTACAACCCGGACTTCCGAACCATGTTGAAAAGGGCCGGCATGCTGACCCGCGACGCGCGTAAAAAAGAGCGCAAAAAGTACGGGCAGAGAGGCGCCAGAGCCCGGTTCCAGTATTCGAAACGTTAACGGCAAGCGCCGTGTGTTTTGCGGGGAAGGTCTTGCCGGCCTTCCCCTTTTTTTATCCAAAGGGAGGACTCAGATGACCAAGGTCTGCATCGTCGGAGCCAGCGGTTACACCGGCCAGGAACTGCTGCGTCTCCTGTCGGGACACCCGAACGTCGAGGTCGCGGCCGTGACCTCGCGCGAGTTCGCCGGCCGCCGCGTGGTGGACGTCTTTCCCTCCTTGGGCAAAGGCCCGGGAGGCATGGACGAGTTGGTCTTCGAAATGCCGGACGTGGAACGCCTGGCCGAGGCGGCCCATTTTTTCTTTACCGCGGTGCCGCACCGGACGGCCATGGAGATCGTCCCGGAACTTTTAAAAGCCGGCGGTCGGGTGGTGGACCTGTCCGCGGATTTCCGCTACACCGACGCGGCGGCCTACGAGGCCGCCTATGAACCGCATTTGGCTCCCGAGCTGTTGAAAGAGACGGTGTACGGGCTGCCCGAGTTGCACCGGGACCAGATTCAAACCGCGCGGCTGGTGGGCAATCCGGGCTGCTACCCCACCAGCGTCATCCTGGCCGCGGCCCCGCTGCTCAAAAACGGACTCATCGACCCGGACACCATCATCGCCGATTCCAAGTCCGGGGTCAGCGGCGCCGGTCGCGGGGCCAGCATGACCACGTCGTTCTGCGAAATCAACGACGGCCTGACGGCCTACAAGATCGTGGGCCATCGCCACACCTCGGAGATGGAGCAGGAGATCGGCCTCATGGCCGGGCGGCCGGTGGCCATCAGTTTCACCCCGCACCTGGTGCCGCTTTCCCGAGGCATTCTGACCACGCTGTACGCCACCTTGGTCAAGGACGTGAGCAGCGCGGACCTGTACAAGACCTTGGCTTCGTTTTACGGCGAGCAGCGTTTCATGCGCGTACGGCGTCCCGAGGAGCAGCCCCACACCCTGGACGTGCGCGGCACGAATTTTTGCGACCTGGTGGCCTTGGCCGATTCCCGCGCGCGGCGGGTCAAGGTGGTCTCGGTCATCGACAACCTGACCCGAGGCGCCTCGGGCCAGGCGGTCTGCTGCATGAACCTGATGCTGGGCCTGGCCGAGGACGCCGGTCTGGCCGGTCTGGGGCTGCGGCCTTAGAAGCCGTTTCAAAACCTCCCCTTGGGCTCAATCTCTTTGTCGGGCTTGAGCCCAATTGAAGGCCCTGAAACGGTTTCCAGGAGGTTTTGAAACCAAATTCTAGTGTCCTGTCCCGGAAGTTCCTTACAAAAAGAAAGCCCCGTTTCGTCGTTGCGAGGAGTCACGCCTGGGCGTGACGACGCGGCAATCTCCTTCGTTTTCATCCGGTTACGAGATTGCTTCGCTTCGCTCGCAAAGACGGGCAAGGGCAGATCGAATGCAAGGAACTTATGGGACACGATACTAGGCAAACGCATTCAGGAGCGACAAACTTTGGCGGATGCTTCCTTGCGCATGGTGCGGCTCCTTTTGGAGTACGACGGCACGGGTCTGGCCGGCTGGCAGCGGCAAAAGGACCGGCTCACGGTGCAGGGCCATGTCGAGGCCGCGCTTGCGCGTTTGACCGGGGAGGCGGTCGCGGTGCACGGCGCCAGCCGGACCGACGCCGGGGTGCACGCCCAGGGCCAGGTGGCCCATTTCAAGACCCGGTCGGCCCACGAACCGGCCATCATCCAGAGAGCCTTGAACGCGCTCCTGCCCGACCAGATCGCGGTGCTGGCCGTGGAAGACGCCCCGGCCTGGTTTCACGCCCGCTATAACGCGAAAAGCAAGGTTTACGAGTACCGGCTGCGTCTTTCGCCCACGCCCTCGGCGCTCGGCCGTCGCTATGCCTGGCACATCCCCTATGCGCTGGATCTGGCGGCCATGGAGCGCGCCCTGAGCGGTTTGGTCGGCGAACACGATTTCGCGGCCTTCCGCTCGGTGGGCAGCCCGGTCAAGTCCACGGTGCGGCGCATGATCGCCGCCCGGATCGAAACCGGACCCGAACGCCGGACTTCGATCATCCTGGAAGCGAACGGGTTTCTCAGACACATGGTCCGGGCCATTGTGGGCACGTTGATCGAGGTGGGGCGGGGCGGCATGTCTCCGGAAAGGTTTTTCGATGTTTTAGAGGCCGGGGATCGGGCCTTGGCCGGAGCCACGGCCCCGGCCCACGGTTTGTGCCTCCGGGAGGTCCGTTACGACCAGCCGTTGTTCGGTCGTATGGGTTAAGAACCACGAGCCGGTCTGCGTTTCCTTGCTAAATCGGCGACATGCGATGTAGGGGCGCGGCAGGCCATGCCCCTACAATCTCGGCCTTTGTTTAGTCCGGTTCGCCGTCCTTAATGCTGCTGCGCACGATCTGGCTGACCAGCCGGAAGTTTTCCTCGAACGAGCTGGGATAGATGCGGCCGGTTTCGATGAACTTGACGACGATCTCCTTGGTGGCTTTAAGCACCAGTTCCTCTTTCCTGGTCACGGCGACGCCTCCTGTGCGGTCCGAAGGGCCGGGCAGGGGCCGGCCGCGGGCCAGGCGGAAGAAGGCGTAAACCGCCCGCGCGCCGCGGCTGGCGCCGGTCCCGGGTCAAAAAGAACCCGTGGGGGCCCTCCTTGCCCGACCATTATAGGTCGGTCGGTCCGTTCTTGGCAAGGCGCGGGCCCCTGTGATATATTTTTTAGAAATACCTGCCAGATCAGACCTCCGGCCGCGCCTGGGCCGGGATGGAAAGCAACCGTTTTGGCCGCCATCCGTCTTCTTTCCGAACAGCTCATCAACCGCATCGCCGCGGGCGAGGTGGTGGAGCGCCCGGCCAGCGTGCTCAAGGAACTCCTGGAGAACAGCCTGGACGCCGGAGCCACTTGGGTCGAGGTCCTGGCCGAGGGCGGGGGCCGGCGGCTGATTCGGGTGGCGGACAACGGCTGCGGCCTGGCCGGGGACGACCTGCTGCTCGCCGTGGAACGGCACGCCACCAGCAAGCTGGACGAAAGCGCGGACCTGATGAGCATCCCCACCTTGGGTTTTCGGGGCGAGGCCCTGCCCAGCATCGGGGCCGTCTCCCGCTTGACCATCACCTCGGCGGCCGGGACCGACGGCGCGGGCCGGCGGGTCCGCCTGTCCGGCGGACGAATGCTCGGAGTCGAGGACGCGCCTCGGGACAAGGGCACCACCGTGGACGTGGCCGACCTGTTCTTCAACGTGCCGGCCCGCCGCAAATTCCTCAGAACCCCGGAGACCGAAGCCGCGCACCTGGCCGATACGGTCCAGCGGTACGCCTTGGGCTGGCCCGAAGTCCGCCTGGTCTATCGTCACAACGAAACCACGGTCCTGGCCACCAACCCCAAAGAAAACCCGCTGTCTCGCGTGGCCCGGGTCCTGGGCCGGGAAACCGCCCGCCGGTTGCGTCCCTTCGAAGGTCAGGCCGCCGACGTCTCCCTGTCCGGTTTTCTCGGACCCCCGGACCTGACCCGCAGCCGCCCCTCGGCCGTGTATCTCTACGTCAACGGCCGGCCGGTGCAGGACCGGCTCCTGCTGCGGATCGTGATGGACGCCTTTCGCGGCCGCATCCCCTCGGGCCGCTATCCCTGCGCCATCGTTTTTTTAAACGTCGATCCGGCCGGGGTGGACGTGAACGTGCACCCGACCAAGGCCCAGGTCCGTTTCCGGCAGCCCGGCCAGGTCATGGAAGCGGCCGGGGCGGTGCTGGCCGAGGCCTTGGCCGAATATCGACCCAGGCCCCTGTCGCCGCCGACCGCCCCCGGACCTTCGCTTTATCCCCTGGGGTCTTCCTCGCCCAAAGCCCCATCCGTGGCCGAAGCCTGGACCTGGGTGGCCGAACCGGATGCATCGCCCGCTCCGGCCCCGTTTATCACGCCGACCCCGCCGCCGCTGGCCGAGCCCGAGCCTTGGCCCGAACGCGCGCCCCAGGCCGCGCCCGACCGTCTGTTGGCCATCGGACAGCTCTACCGCACCTACATCTTGGCCCAGGGACCGGACGGGCTGTACATCGTGGACCAGCACGCGGCGCACGAGCGGATTCTTTATGAGCATTTCGAGGAAGAGTTGGGACGGGGCCGTCTGCCCAGCCAGCCGCTCCTCTTGCCCGTGGTCCTGGAGGTCGGCCCGGTGCAGGCCGCGGCTTTGGAAACCCTCAAGCCCGATTTGGACCGTCTCGGTTTCGAGGTCGAGCCCTTTGGCGGCCAGACCTTCGTGCTCAAGGCCGTGCCCGCCGTTTTGGCCGGCCGGAACGCGGAGGCGGCCATCAACGAGATCGCGGAGCAGGCCGACGAACCCGGGGCAAGGCCCGACCAGGCCTCGGTCTGGGTCAAGCTGCTTGCGACTTTGGCCTGCCATTCCGCGGTCCGGGCCGGGGACGAACTGGGCCGTGAGGAGATGGACCGTCTTTTGACCGATCTCGGCCGCACCCGGCTGCCCACCCATTGCCCGCACGGCCGGCCCCTGATCTTTCATCTGCCCACCCGAGACATTGAGAAACGCTTTCAGCGGGCCTGACGCCGTGCCCGATTCCCGCGCCCCCCGCCCCAAGCTGGTGCTCGTGGCCGGACCCACCGGCGTGGGCAAGACCGGCTTGGCCGTGGAGGCGGCCGAGCGTTTCGGGGCCGAAATCGTCAGCGCCGACTCCATGCAGGTCTATCGCCGTTTGGACATCGGCACGGCCAAGCCCACCGCCGAGGAACAGGCCCGGGCGCCGCACCACCTGATCGACTTGATCGAGCCGGACGAGCCGTTCGACGTGGCCGCTTATCTCTCCCTGGCCCGGCCGCTCATTCAGGAACTGGATAGGCGCGGAACGCCCATCCTGGCGGTGGGCGGCACCGGCTTTTATCTGCGCAGCCTGATCCGAGGCCTTTTTGTCGGGCCCGGTTCCAACCCGGAAATCCGCGAGCGCCTGAGAGAAGATGCCCGGTCCAAAGGCCTGGAGGCCCTGCACGCTCGTTTGGCCGAGGTTGACCCTGCGGCTGCCGAACGCATCCACGTCAACGACCGGGTGCGCATCGTCCGGGCCTTGGAGGTCTTCGAGCTGACCGGCCGGCCCATCTCCGCCTTCCAGGCCGAACACGGCCTAGGCGAGGCCCCGTACGAGGTCCTGTTCATTGCCTTGGCTCTGCCTCGGGAGGAGCTTCGGGCGCGCATCGAGGCCCGCACCCGGGAAATGTACCGGGCCGGGTTGGTCGAGGAGATGCGGGGACTCATCGCCGCCGGCTTTCCCCCCGGCCTCCGGCCGCTTATGTCCATCGGCTACAAGCAGGCCGCGGCCGTGATCGACGGCCGGCTGGGCCCGGCCGAGGCCGAGGCCGAAACGATTCACCAGACCGCGCGCTATGCCAAGCGGCAGCTCACCTGGCTCAGGTCCCAGCCCGACGTGGCGTGGCAAGGACTCGACCAGACCGGCTCCATCTTCGAAGCCATGGCCCGGTTCTGGAAGGCTTGAGGGCCGCTGTTCGCCCGCCCGGCCGGTTTTAGAGGCCGTGGGCCGAAGATTTCCAGGGATTATAGGGAGTTTTCCCTTGACAAGGTTCGAATCCTGTTGATAATGAGTCGATGAGGTCGGTCCTCCTAGAGGTCCGCCCCGAGCTGAAGGCGCGTAGCTCAGGGGGAGAGCGCTACCCTGACACGGTAGAGGTCAAGAGTTCAAATCTCTTCGCGCCTACCATTCGCACATCTCATTTTGAAGGGATCAGGCCCTGGTCTAAGGCAAGCCACATTTGATAAAAGGCATCTCGGGGCGATTCCCGGGATGCCTTTTGAAATTGGTGGTCGGCCGGGGTTTGTTCTCTAAAGTAAAGGAGGAATGGGGGAAAAGGTCCATGGAAGAAGCGTTGAGGATCAAAGTCGGTGAGTCTCATGAGGAACGGGTGCCGCAGGGCATGCGCGTGGGGGAACTCTTGGCCAAGACAGGAGCAGGTAAAGACGCGGTGGCCGCCCGCTTGGACGACCGTCTCGTCGATCTGACTACCCCGCTGGACCACGACGCGACCCTGACCCCGCTTCCCAAGAGCGACCCGGCCGCCCTGGACCTGCTTCGCCACTCCACCTCCCACGTCATGGCTCAGGCCGTGCGTCAACTTTTCCCGGGCATCAAGGTGGCCATCGGCCCGTCCATCGAGGCCGGCTTCTATTACGACTTCGACTACGAGGGCGCCTTCACTCCGGAAGACCTGCCCCGCATCGAAGAGCGCATGGCCGAGATCATCGGACAGGGACTGCCCTTTGTCCGCAAGGAGATCGGCCGCCGGGAGGCCATCGAGCTTTTCAAGGCCCAGGGCGAAAAATACAAGGTCGAACTGCTGGAAGAGATCGAGGGCGACACCGTCTCGCTGTACGAGGTGGGCGACTTCACCGACCTCTGCCGCGGACCGCACATCGCTTCGACCGACAAGATCCCGGCCTTCAAACTGCTGGATGTCTCGGGATCGTACTGGCGCGGTGACGAGCGTCGGGAGCGGTTGCAGCGCATTTACGGCACGGCCTTTTTTTCGAAAAAGGACCTCAAGCAGCATCTGGTCCTTCTGGAAGAGGCCAAGAAGCGGGATCACCGCAAGCTGGGCCGGGAACTGGACCTGTTCTCCCTCCACGACGAGGTGGGGGCCGGGCTGGTCATCTGGCACCCCAAGGGCGCGCTGCTGCGCACGCTCATCGAGGACTTTGAAAAGGCCGAGCATCTTAGGCGGGGCTACAACATCGTCTTCGGCCCCCAAATTCTGAAGATGGACCTCTGGCAGGCGTCGGGTCACCTGGACAACTACGCCGAGAACATGTACTTCACCCAGGTGGACAACATCGACTACGGCATCAAGCCCATGAACTGCCTGTCCCACATGTTCATCTACAAATCCCGGCTGCGCAGCTACCGGGACCTGCCCCAACGTTACTTCGAGCTGGGCACGGTCTTCCGCCACGAAAAATCCGGCGTGCTCCACGGCCTGACACGGGTCCGCCAGTTCACCCAGGACGACGCCCACCTTATCTGCACCCCGGACCAACTGGTCAGCGAAATCCAGGGCGTCATGACCTTTGTCAAGGACGTCATGGACGTTTTCGGCTTCGAGTTCGAGGTCGAGATCAGCACCAGGCCGGAAAAGAGCATCGGCACGGACGAGGATTGGGATAAGGCCACCGCGGCCTTGATGCAGGCCGTCGAAGAGATGGGCCTGGCCTATGAAATCAACCCCGGCGACGGCGCCTTTTACGGCCCCAAGATCGACGTCAAGCTGAAGGACGCCCTGAACCGGCGCTGGCAGTGCGCCACCATCCAGTGCGACTTCACCTTGCCCGACCGTTTCGATCTGACCTACGTGGCCCCGGACGGGTCCCGGCAGCGGCCGGCCATGATCCACCGCACGCTGTTCGGGTCGCTGGAGCGGTTCATCGGCGTTTTGATCGAGCATTGCGCCGGGGCGTTCCCGGCTTGGCTTGCGCCGGTGCAGGTCATGGTTCTGACCGTGACCAGCCGGGGGGACGAATACGCCAGCCAGGTCTGCCAGCAATTGCGGGACGAAGGCGTCCGAGTCGAGGCGGACCTGCGCAACGAGAAGCTGGGCTTCAAGATCCGGGAGGCGCAGCTCCAAAAGGTGCCCTATATGCTGGTGGTGGGCGACCGGGAGATCGAAAAGCAGGGCGTTGCTCCCCGGACCCGCGACCGGGAGGATTTGGGCTTTATGTCCGTCGAGGCGTTCATTGAGCGCACGCGACCGGAGATGAGACCGCCGCGTTTTGGTGGATAAGAGGTCCCCGGCCGTCGGGGGCGGCAACCGACAGCGGACCGAAGGAGGGTCCCTAGGCCTTTGTTTCTTGGCATGACGCTAGCACAGGAGGGAAGAAGAGATCGCTAAGAAATACAAAGACCCCGGAAAAAGGGTCAATATCAACCGCGGCATTCGCGCCCCACTTGTTCGCCTTATCGACGCGGAAGGGGCGCAAGCCGGCGTCGTTCCCATCGCCCAGGCCCTGGAGTCCGCCGTCGACGCCGGACTCGACCTGGTGGAAGTCGCCCCGGACTCCGATCCGCCGGTCTGCCGGATCATGGATTACGGCAAGTACAAGTATCAGCAAAGCAAGAAAATGCAGGAGTCCAAAAAGAAGGCTACCGTGATCCAGGTCAAGGAAGTGAAAATCCGCCCCAAGACCGAGGAACACGATTACCAGTTCAAGCTCCGGAACATCCGCAAGTTCCTGGAGCAGAAAAACAAGACCAAGGTGTCCCTTATGTTCCGTGGCCGGGAGATCGCCCACGCCAACCTGGCCCAGGGGCTGCTCGAACGCATCGCCCAAGAGGTGGCCGACATCGGCGTGGTCGAACAGATGCCCAAGCTGGAAGGCCGGAACATGACCATGATGTTGGGACCCAAATAGGGTATAATAAGCAGGTTGATATTATCGCCGTCCGCGGGCCAGCGGGCCGGTTCGCGCCGGTTCGTTCGCCGGACGGTCGCCAGGGAGAAGATATGCCGAAACTCAAGAGCAACCGCGGCGCGGCAAAGCGTTTCAAGGCCACCGGTCGAGGCAAGGTGGCCCGGGCCAAGGCCTTTGCCAGTCATATGATGACCCACAAAACCACCAAGCGGAAGCGGAACTTGCGCAAGGGCACGGAGGCCAACCGGGCCAACCGCAAGAGCATCAAGAAGCTTTTGCCTTACCTTTAGGAACGAAGAGAGGAAGTTGTCATGTCCAGAATCAAGGGTGGCGTGACCACCAAGCAGCGCCACAAGAAATATCTGAAGGCCGTCAAGGGCTACCGAGGGGCTCGGGGCACGCTCTACCGCGCCGCCCGGGAAGCGGCCGAACGCGGCTGGGCCTATGCCTACCGGGACCGCAAGCAGCGCAAGCGGGATTTCCGGCGGCTGTGGATCGTGCGCATCAACGCCGCGGCCCGGGAGCACGGGCTGTCTTACTCGCGGTTGATGGACGGGCTGGCCAAGGCCCAGGTGGACATCGACCGTAAGATGCTGGCCGACTTGGCCGTCTCCGACCAGGCCGCCTTCGCCCGCTTGACCGAAGTGGCCAAGGCCGCCGTGTAAGCGGGTGGGACCGCGCGCCATGCCCGAGGACATCAAGTCCAGTCTGACCGCGCTCGGTAGGGAGGCGCTGGGCCAGGTGAGCCAGGCTGATTCGGCCGCGGCGGTCGAGGAACTGCGCATCCGCTACCTGGGCAAGAAGGGGCAGGTCTCCGCGCTCCTTCGCCAGATGGGCGGACTTCCGCCCGAGGAACGCCCGGCCGTGGGCCAGGTGGCCAACCGCGTCAAGGACGAACTCACCGCCGCCCTCAAGAGCCGGCTCGAAGCCTTGGCCTCAGGCGGAACCTCCGGCCAGGAGCTGGACATCACCCTGCCCGGCCGTCGCCAACTCCGGGGTCACAGACACCTCATCACCCAAACCATCAACGACATCTCCGAGATTTTCACCCGCATGGGCTTTGACGTGGCCGAAGGTCCCGAGGTGGAACTGGATTACTACTGCTTCGAGGCGCTCAATTTCCCCAAGGACCACCCGGCCCGGGACATGCAGGACACACTTTATATCTCGGACCAGGTCGTGCTCCGCACCCACACCTCGCCCATGCAGGTCCGGACCATGGAAAAGCAGCCTCCGCCGGTCTGGGTCATCATTCCGGGCAAGACCTACCGCCGCGACAGCGACGTCTCTCACACGCCCATGTTCCACCAGATCGAGGGCCTGGTCGTGGACAAGGGCATCACCTTTGGCGACCTGAAAGGCGTGCTGACCGCTTTTGTCCACAGCTACTTTTCGCCGGACACCCCTCTGCGCTTCCGGCCCAGCTTTTTTCCCTTCACCGAGCCCAGCGCCGAGGTGGACATCGGCTGCGTCATCTGCGGCGGTCGGGGCTGCCGGGTCTGCAAGCACACGGGCTGGCTGGAAATCCTGGGGTCGGGCATGGTGGACCCCGAGGTTTACAAGTACGTCAATTACGATCCCAACGAGGTGACGGGCTTCGCCTTCGGCCTGGGCATGGAGCGCATCGCCATGCTCAAGTACGGCGTGGACGACATCCGGCTCTTCTACGATAACGATTTTCGATTTCTCAAACAGTTTTAAAGCGGACGGATTGAGGCATGATTGTCACCTACAACTGGCTCAAGGAGTACGTGGACCTGGACCTGGCCCCGGAGGAGTTGGTCCACCGCCTGACCATGCAGGGTCTCGAGGTCGAGGGACTCCGGCAGCGCTACGACTACCTGGACCAGGTCGTGGTCGGACGCGTGGCCGCCGTCGAGGACCACCCCAAAAGCAAGGACCTCAAAATCTGTCGCGTGGAAACGGACCAGAATGCCCTGCAGATCGTCTGCGGCGCCCCGAACCTGACCCCGGGCATGCGCGCGGCCCTGGCCCAGGTCGGCGCCGAACTGCCCGCGCTGGGCAAGGTCGCCGAGATCGAACTGCGGGGGGTCAAATCCGAGGGCATCCTCTGCTCCGAGGCCGAACTGCTCGTCGGGCCGGACGCCTCGGTTCTCCTGACCCTGGACGAAAAACTTCCCTTGGGCCAAAACCTCCGCCAGGCCTTGAATCTGGACGACTGGGTCATCAACATCGACGTCACCCCCAACCGGCCCGACTGCCTGTGCGTCCTGGGCGTGGCCCGGGAAGTGGCCGGCATGCTCGGCCGCCCGCTCCGCTACGCCGACGTCTCCATGCGGGATATCGAGGACGCGTCCGCGCCCATCCAGGACCTCACCTCGGTGACCATTCTGGCCCCGGAACACTGCCCCCGCTACGTGGCCCGGGTGGTGCGCGGCGTCAAGATCGGGCCTTCGCCCTTCTGGATGGTGGACCGCCTGGCCGGCGTGGGACTCCGGGCCATCAACAACGTGGTGGACATCACCAACTATGTGCTCATGGAACTGGGCCAGCCCTTGCACGCCTTTGACATGAACCGCCTGGCCGAACGCCGCATCGTGGTCAAAACGGCCGAGGAAGGCGATCGCTTCACCACCCTGGACGGCGAAGAACGGATCATGGGCCCGGAAACGCTCATGATCTGCGACGCGGAAAAGGCCGTGGCCCTGGCCGGCATCATGGGCGGACTCAATTCGGAGATCGTGCCCGAAACGACCGACGTGCTCATCGAAAGCGCCTATTTCAGCCCGGTGGGCGTCCGGCGCACCTCCAAGACCCTGGGCCTGTCCACCGACGCCAGCTACCGTTTCGAGCGGGGCCTCGATTCCGAAGGCTGCCCTCGGGCGGCCAGCCGCGCCGCCCTGCTCATGGCCGAACTGGCCGGCGGCCGGATCGCGGCCGGGGCCATCGACGCCCATCCGCTGCCCCAGCGACGGACCACCATTAGCTTCTCACCGGCCAAGTGTAACGGCTTCCTGGGCACGGACATCGAACCGGAGCGCATGGTCGAGGCCCTGGCCGGGATCGAGCTGCCGCTTTCCGGAATCGGCGAGGAACGCGTTCTCGAAGTGCCGACTTTCCGGGTGGACCTCTACCGCGAGGTGGACCTCTTCGAGGAAGTGGCCCGGCTGGTCGGCTACGACAACATCCCGGCCACCCTGCCCGCTTCCCGGCGCCAGGCCACCCCGGCCGCGCCGCTGCTTAGGCTGCGCGCCGCGGTCCGGGAGATTCTTTTGGGGCTGGGCCTGTCAGAGGTCATCAGCTACAGTTTCATCACCCATGATTTCTGCGACCGCCTGGGCCTGCCGGGCGATGACCCGCGCCGGAACACGGTGCGCATCATCAACCCCCTGTCCGAGGATCAGAGCCTGCTCCGCACCTCCCTGCTGCCCGGTCTGCTGGGGGCCTTGCGCAACAACCAGGCCTACCAGGTCATGGACCTCAAGTTGTACGAAGTGGGCATGATCTTTCTCCACCGGCAAGGCCAGAACCTGCCCGAGGAGCGCCTGACCGCGGCCGGGATTCTCAGCGGACAACGGGCTCCCAGCGTCTGGTACGAAAAGCCGGCCAAGGCGGATTTCTACGACCTCAAGGGCGTGGTCGAGGAACTGCTGGAAGACCTGCGCGTGGCCGAACCGGTTTTCGATCGGGAGGACCTGCCGGCCTATCTGGACCCCGCCGCCTCGGCCCGGATTTCGGCGGACGGCCGGATATTGGGTCACCTGGGCCGGCTCCAGGACCGCGTGGCCCAGGCCTTCGATCTTCGGGAAACGCCTTTCGTGTTTGAACTCGATCTGGAAAACGTGCAGGCCGCCGGCCAAGGCGCGCCGGTCTTCGCCCCCCTGCCGCGCACCCCGGCCGTGAGCCGCGACTTGGCCCTGGTGCTCAACCGCGACGTCGAAGCCGGCCGAGTGACCGCCTTCCTGCGGGACCTTCACGAGGAGTTCCTGGAAGACGTGGCCCTGTTCGACGCCTACGAAGGCCGGCAGCTCGAGGCCGGTCTGCGAAGCTTGGCCTTCCGGTTCCTGTACCGTTCGGCCGACCGCACCCTGACCGATGAAGAAGTCAACGCGGTCCACGACCGCATCACCCAAAAGGTGCTGAACGCCTTTCAAGCCCGTCGGCGGGCCTAAGTGGAGGGAGCGCCGTGACCAAAGCTGATATTATCGCCGCCGTTCAGGCCCAGTTGGGGTTGCCGCGAAGAGTCGCCGCCGCCGTGGTGGATGATTTGCTCGAAATCGTCAAAGACACGCTGGCGACCGGGGATGCGGTCAAAATCTCCGGCTTTGGCACTTTCAGCGTGCGGACCAAAAAGGCCCGTCAGGGCCGGAACCCTCGCACCGGCGAGACCGTGATCATCCCGGCCCGGAAAGCCCTGTCCTTCAAGCCGAGCCAGGTCCTGCGTCAGGCGTTGAACCGGGAGAAGTGACGCCTTAGGATCAGGCCCGATCACAACCGGGGGTGCGCGTGCCCGTCCAGATTCCCGACAAGATGTATTTCAAGATCGGGGAGGTGGCCGAAATTCTGGGGGTCGAGACCCATGTGCTCCGCTACTGGGAGTCCGAATTCCCTCAGATCAAGCCCAGCCGGGCCGGCTCCAAACAGCGCCTCTACCGCCGCCAGGACATCGAACTGCTCCTGGAAATCAAGCGTCTGCTCTACGAAGAAAAATTCACCATCTCCGGCGCCCGCAAATACCTGGCCGACCGCTCCCGCCGGGCCGGCCCCCAGGACGGGCCGGCCAATCTGCTCAGTTCCATCCGCCGATCTCTTCTCGAAATCAAAACCCTCCTAGGCTCCTAGGACGGCTTCTAAGAATTTTTTCTTATGCCAGACCCCACCAAAATACGCCGATAGGGTTATTGACATTATTTTACCTTTTCATGTAAGTCCAAGGAAAGGAATTCAACTTGGTCAAAGGCCGGTGATTCTACCTATCATCGGCGGGAGGAGTTTGAGACTTTCCTGAAAGAAGCAGGCTATTCCCAAATTCACGTTGATTTGCTCGAAAACAAGAACTGGATTACCGCTATAGGGAGAAGGTAAAATGAAAAGAATCTGCTTGCTTGTATTGTTCGCGATCGGTTTGTTGTGGAGTCAGACGACGGGCGCCGGCTTGGTCAATTCCACCTGGAACTATGGCGGGACGAATTACAACTGGAGCACGACCAACAACTGGTCGGCCGGTGTCGTGCCCAACAACAACGCCACCGACCAGTACACCGTCACCATTGCGAGTTCCGACACCATTCTGGTGGACGGCACCTTTACCATCAACGCCTTGACCTCCAACACCGCCACGTTGGTGGTGAATACCAGCCAATGGTTGGCTCTGGCGGGCGGAACCAGCGTCAATGACGGAATCATCGAATTGAAGGACACCGGGTCCTACTCCTTGAATTATGCCCGGCTGTATATCAACGACGCGGTGACGCTGAATGGATCGAGTTCTTCCAGCACGGGTCGGGTGTTGTTTTCCAGCACATTTCAGAATGAAATCCAGGGCGCCGGCGCCTTGACCTTGGGTTCCTATCAAACCATCACCACGAGCGCCAACGCCGCCGGATCGATCCACACGGCCCTGATCAACCGGGGTCTGGTTCAGGCCGATGACGGTACGATCTCTCTGGCCACGAGCAACATGACCAACCAGGGCACGATGTCGGCCGTGAACATGGGCGTTCTGAACATCGACGCCATCACCCTGGACAACACGGCCGGTACGCTCTTCGTGGACGCATCCAGCACGATCAACCTGAACGGCGCCACGGTCCTGGGCGGCATCAGCGGTTCCGGGGCGGTGGACATGGATACGACAGCCGTTATCGACGGCACGGGCGCGGGAGGCGCGACCCTGACCCCGACCATCACCGTGGGAACGGACGACAATCTCTATTTGAAGGGCCTGATCGTCAACGACGGTCTGATCAAGCTGAACGACACCGCCAGCTATACCCTGAATTACGCGAACCTGATCATCAATGATCCGGTGACGCTTGACGGTTCGGGGACCGTGCAATTCTCCTCCGTGTTCCAGAACAGGATCCTGGGTACCAGCGTTCTGACCGTGGGATCAGATCAAACCATCACCGCCGGCACCGGAACCAAAGGCACCCTCTCGGTTCAGACCGACCTGTACGGCACCCTGCAAGCGGACGGCGGAAGCTTGACCCTGCCCGCCAGCCTGACCAACAACGGTCTGGTCCGCTCGGCCAATGGGTCCAACTTGACCGTTGGCAACGCGGTCGGCGGCACGGGCGGCTGGCAGGCGGACGGAGGCACCCTGACCGTCAACGCCAACGTCACCACCTCGGGCGCGATCCAGGTCATCAACACCGGCAAGCTGCTCATCAACGGCGTGACCATGAGCGGTTCGGACTTATTCGTGGATGACACAAGCCAACTGTCCGTGAACAGCGGCCTTTCTCTCACCGGCGATTTCGATTTCGGTTTGACGGACGAGACCTTGTGGTCATGGGGCGCCAGCTCCGCGTTGAGCATGGGCGGTTCCGGCGCGGCGCAGGGCCTGGAAATCGGCGGCCAGGACCTGGGCCTGGTGGTGGAGGGGTTCTCCGGCAACTTTGACCTGACCCGGCTGGAATTGACCGGCTCGGCTTACGTTTACCTGGACGAAGCGCGGGACAACGGCAATCGCGCCTCGGACGAGGCCCTGTATGTGGATGCGCTGTGGCTGGAACCGGGTACGACCCTGAACCTCAACCTCTTCCACCTTTATATCTGGAAAGATGACGCGCCGTATCTGATCACCGTCAGCGACAGCGGGGCGGACTGGTTGGGCGGAGGCACCATTATAGACGAGCTTTATGTCGGTCCGGCCGACAATGTACCGCTGCCGGGCGCGCTCCTGCTTTTCGGGTCCGGCATCCTGGGGATGCTATTGTTCAGACGAAAGCTCGTTTCCTGACCCCGGCGAAACGATCGAGAAAAGGCGGGCCTTGCGCCCGCCTTGCTTTTTCATCACCAATGAAGCAGCGAACCGGCCCAGGTGAACCCCGAGCCGAAGGCCGCCAGAAGGACCAGGTCGTTTTCCTTGAGCTTGCCCTGCTTCAAAGCCTCGCACATGCAAATGGGCAGGGTGGCCGCCGTGGTGTTGCCGGTCCACATGATGGTGTTGACCACCTTGTCCTCGGGCAGGCCCAGCAGGCCGGCGACCATCTGGTTGATGCGCAGGTTGGCTTGGTGGAACAGGACCACGTCGATGTCCTCGACCGTTTTTCCGGCCCGGCCCAGGACCTCCTGCGAGACCTCGACCATGCGGGTCACGGCGTGCTTGAAAACCGACCGTCCGTTCATCTTGGGGTACTGCAGGCCCTGTTCCAGGATTTCGGCGTTGAGCCGCGGGGTACGGCAACTGGCCGGGTACTCGATCCACAGGTCCTTGGCATATTTGCCTTCCGAGTGCAGGGCCGAGGCCAGGATGCCCGGATGGCCCTCGGGCGCCGGACCGACCACCACCGCGCCGGCCGCGTCCCCGAACAGGACCGTGACGTCCCGGCCGCGCTTGGTGAAATCCAGGGCCGTGGAATGAATCTCGGAGCCCACCAGTAGGATATGCTCATACTGCCCGCTTTTGATCAGCCCGTCGGCCACGGTCAGGCCGTAAATGAAGCCCGAGCATTGGTTTCTAAGGTCCATGGCGCCCACGGCCCGGTCGCCGAAGAGTCGGTCCTGGAGGAAGCAGCCGTTGCCCGGGAAAAAGAAGTCGGGGCTGAGCGTGGCGAAGATGATGAAGTCGATGTCGTCCGGGATCAGGCCCGCGGCCGCGATGGCCTCCCGGGCCGCCGGCTCGGCCAGGTCCACACCGGATTCGTTCGCGGCCGCGTAGTGACGGCTTTCGATGCCGGTGCGCTGCCGGATCCACTCGTCCGTTGTTTCCAGTTCCTTCATGGCTTCCAGTTCGACATTGGCCACTTTTCTCTCCGGGAGGTGCATGCCCACCCCCAGGATTCGCGTTTGCCTCATGCGGTTATCCTTTCCGTGTCCTTATAGCTATCCGAAAATCGGCCCCTACCATAGGGGTTGTGAGGCGGAGACGCAACCCTTTTCCGCCGATCCCGACTGCGGCCTGAGGGTTAGCGAGCCCCGCGGGTCTGGTGCGGTCAGGAAAGCAGGAAGCCCGCGAGTTCCCGGAATCCGGCCAGACTGATCCAGCCGTCCTCGGCCCGGCCGAAGCCGTGGGCCAGATGGATGAAGGCCAGGCCGGCGGCCCGCGCCGCTTCGTGGTCGAAGGTCGTATCTCCTATATATACGGGGTCTTGCAGATGGTGGCGGTCTTGGATGAGCCTCAGGTTGTCCGCCTTGGACAGGCCGGTGTGGCCGTAGGACTCCCAGTCGCGGAACAGGGGTTTGAGCCCTGACCAGTCCAGGAACCAGTCCAGGTACCATGTCTGGCAATTGCTAACGATATAAAGCGGATAGCGTTCCTGAAGCGCACGCAGGGTCTTGGCCGCGTCTTGGTAGAGCCGGCCGCCCACGCGAGGCAGAATCTCCCTTTCGGCCGCGTCCAGGCTTTGGGCCAGAACTTTGTGTTTTTCTTGAGGAATTTGAGGCAGAAGCGCGGCCACGCAGGCCTCGTAGGGCAACCCGGTGACCGAGGCGATGTCGTCCCGCGTGATCGGCGGGACCACCAATCCGAGACGCTTCAGCCCCAGGTTCCAGGCCTGGGCCGAGACATGGGCCACGTCCCAAAGCGTGCCGTCCAGGTCGAAAATCAGGGCGTCGAAACGCGGCGCGGGCGTCGAGGGTTTTGGATTCGATGGCATCGTAGTCGTCAAAACTATTTGAAATCAAATAGTTTTATTCCAACTTCTTTCTGAAGACCTCCCGGTAGGACGCGGCCAGGATGCAGGTCTCGATGGGGATGGTCAGCACCACCCCCACGCCCAGGAGAATCACGCCGGCCCCGCCGATCAGGCTGGCCACGATGGACAAGGCCAGGAGCGGCCAGAGGTGCAGTTGCACCACCCGCATGCTCATCATCGAGGCCGGCCAGAAGTCCATGTCCTCGTCAACAATAAGAAAAATGCCAAACATGAGCAGCGCTTGCACGACCAACGACAAGACGGCGCCGGCCAGCCAGCCGATGATGGGGATGACCCCCAGGATGGCGTTGCCCACCACCACCAGGATCCCCCAGACCAAAACGAAAAGGAGGCTTGGTAAAAAGTATTGAAATCCTTGAAAAATATCCATGACCCGCGGCGTCGGCTTGCTGTGGTCGATCAGCCGGAGCACGATCATGGCCAGCCCGGCCCACATGGGCCCGATCAGGATGCCCAGCGTGACCACGCTGAGGACCCCGCCCACCAGCGAGGCCAGGACCAATAGCCAGAAGTGGTTCTTATAAAAGTAAAAACCGTCCACAATCCATTCGACGAAATGAGCCTCGGGCCTGTCCATGCGCCGCTCCTTGGGCTAAGGGTGGTGAGGCCTCCGGGCCGCTTGCCTCTCGAAACCAACGCCGGCCCGGCGTTTCACGACGTGGAGACTTTGATGTTATCCAAAACCCGGTCCGGCGTCAAGCCGCCCGCGCCGGGCCGATCCATCAATCATCGGCAAATAATGATTGTTTTTTGATAATCAAGTGGTGCTTTTTTGCAACTTGTGCGAACCGGCAGGCCGACTCGTGGCCGTTTCGTGGCTGTTTGACGGCCGCCTCCACGGTGGATTTTCCCCGCCAAAGGGACTATAGTGGTTCCGGGTCCGGGACGCCCGTCCCCACCCCGGCCCGAGACGTCCGGCGCGCCGGTTCGCCCGGGCCACCCCTGGAGGCTTTATGAAACTCGCCCTGGCCGGCCTCCCCGGCTCCGGCAAATCCACCCTGCTGGCCGCCCTGCTCGGCCGCTTCCCCACCGGCGGACGCGGTCGCTCCGAAGGCAACCTGGCCCTCTTGAACATCCCGGACGAGCGCCTCGACCGGCTGGTGGCCCTGTACGAGTCCAAGAAGATCACGCCCGCCCAGATCAGCTACATGGACCCGGCCGCGCCCGTGGTCCGGCCCGAGGACCCGTCCACGCGCCTCGCGCCCGAGCTGCGTCAGTCCGACGGGCTGATCGAGGTGCTGCGCAATTTCGACGGCGGCCTGGGTGCCCCGCACCCGGCCGCGGACCACCGCGCCTTTCAGGACGAACTCCTCCTGGCCGACCTCATCCTGGTGGAAAACCGGCTGGAACGCATCGACCTGGGCCGGCAGCGCGGGCAAAAGGGCGACCCCGAGGAGATGGCCCTGCTGGAACAGGCGCGGACCGCGCTGTCCCAAGAGCAACCCTTGCGGGACCTGCCCGAACTGGCCGGCCACGTGAAACTCCGGGGCTTCATGCTCCTGACCGCCAAACCCACCGTGCTGGTGGTCAACAACGAGGACGAAGACCCCCACCCGCCCGATCTGCCCGGCCTGCCCGACCCCCTGGTCGTCCGCGCCCGGATCGAGGCCGAACTGGCCGAACTCCCCGCCGACGAACGGGCCGAGTTCCTGACCGACCTGGGCATCCAGGAAGACGCCTTCCCCCGCCTCATCCAGGCCGGCTTCAAAACCCTGGACCTCATCACCTTTTACACCGCCGGCCCGAGCGAAGCCCGGGCCTGGACCCTCCGCCGCGGCGCCACCGTGCTGGAGGCCGCCGGCACCATCCACAGCGACATGGAAAAGGGTTTCATCCGGGCCGAAGTCATGGGCTATGAGGATTTAATCCGGGAAGGCTCCGAACCCGCCGTCAAAAAAGCCGGACTCATGAAGCTCGTGGGCCGGGAGTATGTGGTCCAGGATGGGGATATTCTTTATATCCGGTTTAATGTGTGAGAGAATCAGCTCAGAGTTGAATGTTTATTTTCGTTCCAGCGCTTTTGTCCGGAGAGAAGAAAAAAAAGGCGGTTTCTTTCTCGGAAGGGTTTTAGCTTATATTAGCTTCAAGTTTTTTAATATACAGTTTACATTGTTCCTCGGCGAAGGGTGAAATCGCTCCTGCATTGTTCTCTAAAAATAGCTTAAATTGATATAGAAGCCGCTTTTTTCCCATTCTACGAACTCTATCGTGACCTTCGAGTTGTTTCGTTAGTATTATCTCTGTTAATTTTGTGTACGAAGTGCTATCTCCTGAAAGATCCCTGTGCTCGCTATCTACGAATGATATTCCGGTTGCGCCTCTGGATTTTGTAAGGTTCAATCCTACGTTCTTGAGTTCATAAGAAAAAAATCTGATGGCTATAGTTGATGATTGTGGGGTTTGTCTGTCAAGCCCCCATTTTTTGGTCCAGGGCTTATGAGAGTTTAAGGTGTATGGGACATTGTGCATGGTCCTGGTCCT
>ENA-OSEO01001374-OSEO01001374.1-sediment-metagenome-genome-assembly--contig:-NODE-1374-length-44601-cov-10.687337_pt1 | contig 44601 bp, 37 predicted proteins | sample MGYA00237883_ERZ534232 | MGnify/ENA metagenome assembly ERZ534232 | reverse complement strand
GCGATCATGGGGGCCCTCATGCCCTCGATCTCAACAAGGCAGAGCCGGCATGCGCCGATGCCCTTCATGCCCTTCAGATAACAGAGGTTCGGAATGTGGATACCAGCGTGCTCCGCTGCATCGATGATATTGAGATTTTCAGGTACGTGAACCTCTTGCCCGTCTATGGTGAGTTTGACTTTGTTTGACATTGAGACCTCCATATATAAAAAAGGTTAGTATGGTTACAGCTTAAACCGTAACTTCGTTTTCAGTTTTTATGCCCGCTTTCTCTATTGCATTCGTTGGGCATACCGAAATACATTCACCACATTTGGTGCATCTTTTCTGAACTATCTCAAACGGTAAATAACCGCTGAGATAAGGTTTTTTCTTTTCTCCAACGATTGCATTGAATTTGCAAACAGCCTGACATTCACCACACATGATGCATTTATCAGGGTCAATCCTGAGTTCTATTAATGCGAGGCATTCCTGATCAGGGCATCTTTTGTCTGCATGTAATTTGAAAGAGTCAGTGTCGGCCCATTCGAGAACAAACCGTCCGGTGTCTTTTCCTCTTTTACATCTTGATGCTTCAATCATTACACCGGCGATACGCCTGACAACAGCAATGTCAGCTTCTGTTCCATGACCGGAAATAATGTCTTTTAGTCTCATTTTTGCTTCATATGTTCCAAATGCACAGGGAAAGCATTTACCGCACATGAGTTCATCGAGAAACTTCTCAACGTAATAAAGTGCTTTCTGAGCAGGACAGTGCTTTTCTTCAGCTTCTTTTTTTATATCATCAACTTTTAATTCCTTCTGTTCAGTCATGTTTTACCCTCAATAGATTTGTCTTGCTAAATAGCATATTTCCGGAAGCAAAAAAGATACAAGATCTCTAAACGTAACCATGCCGACAATTGTATCTCCTTCAACAACCGGTATATGTCTGATTTCTTTTTTTAAGGCTACCGGTATCACCGCACTGATTTTTACTAAAGGATCAAATTTGACGATGTCATAGCGTATGACGTTTTTGAGAATTTCGTCGTAAGATATATTATCAACAACACAACGGACAATATCACGTTCTGTGAAGATGCTTACCAATTTATCATTGTCATCAACTATGAGTATCCCGCTGATATTCTTTTCGCTCATTGCGTTTATTGCATCGCCTACTGTTTGCTTTTGATTGACAGTGACTATCTTATAAGGCTTAGCGTCTAAAATATCGCGCAAAGTCATTTTGTATCTCCTTTGATGACTTATTAACAGTATCTTGTCGTCATTCCCGCAGTCTGCAAGCGGGAATCCAGTAGTTTATAGTCTCTGGATGCCCGATTAAAGTCCTCGGTCATGACGGACTTTTGTAAATACTATTACGAGACCCTTAATAAAACGTCTTCTCGGTGCTCTCTATCACAGCTTCTTTATCTTCACGGCATCTACAGGACATGCAACGTAACAGGCTTTACATTTCGTGCAAAGGTCCTGATCGATAAAGAAACTTCTTCTTGCTTCCTTTACAGCATTAAAGGCACATGTTTGTTTGCAGAGTCCGCATAGGACACATTCTTCTTGATCTATCATAAAAATTCCGAACCCGCTGCATACATTCGCCCTGCAGTGTTTGTTGTGGATGTGCTCTTCATATTCTTCACGGAAATATTTGATGGTTGTAAGCACAGGATTTGGGGCACTCTGGCCGAGGCCGCAGAGGGAACCGGCTTTTACCCTGTAACCCAACTCTTCAAGTCTCTCTATGTCTCCATGTTTGCCTCTTCCCGTTGTTATATTTTCGAGTATCTGTAACATCTGGTATGTACCGATTCTGCAGGGAGGGCACTTGCCGCATGACTCGGCCTGGCAGAAAGATAGGAAGAATTTTGCAACGTCAAGCATGCAGTTGTCTTCATCCATGACAACCATACCGCCTGAACCCATGATCGATCCGAGTTTTGTCAGGGAGTCGAAATCTACCGGCGTATCAAGGTATTGTTCGGGGATACAGCCGCCCGAGGGGCCTCCTGTCTGGACTGCCTTGAATTTTTTATTATTTATAATTCCTCCGCCGATATCGAAAATAATTTCTCTGAGTGTTATACCCATTGGTACTTCTATCAGCCCGGTATTTTTCACCTTTCCTGCCAGAGAAAATACCTTTGTGCCTTTTGACTTTTGAGTACCCAGTCTGAGGAACCAGTCAGCTCCTTTCTCTATTATTTGCGGAACACAGGCGTAGGTTTCTATGTTGTTCAGATTAGAAGGATATCCCCAAACTCCTCCGCCTGTCTCTGACAGTCGTGGCGGCCTTGGTCTCGGGAATCCCCTTTGACCCTCAAGTGAAGCTATGAGTGCAGTAGACTCACCACAGACAAAGGCGCCGGCACCTTCCCTGATCTGGACGATAAAATCAAATCCTGTACCGAGGATATTTTTACCTAAAAGGCCAAGATTCTCAGCTTGTTTTATTGCCTCTTTCAGCGTTTTAATCGCAAGAGGGTATTCATGACGCACGTATATGAATCCATAATGGGCATCGAGTGCATATGCACATATGAGCATGCCTTCGAGGAGACTGTGCGGATCACCTTCCATAATTGACCTGTCCATGAATGCACCGGGGTCGCCTTCATCTCCATTGGCTATTACCATCTTGATCATCCCTTTACCGGATCGTATTGCATGTTCCCACTTCGTGCCGGCTGGAAATCCTGCGCCGCCCCGGCCCCGTAAGTTTGCCTTCTTTATTTCCTCAAGTACATCCTCAGGACTCATGGAGGAAAACATCTTCTCAGCGGCCCGATACCCGCCACAAGCGATATAATGAGTGATATCAAAGGGGTCTATAACGCCGGTATATCTGAGAGCAACCTTTAATTGTTTCGAGTAAAATGGAATTCCCTCTTTTCTTTCCCTTGGTGTCATCAGTATTGAATCCCTGTAGAGGAATTCCCTGACAGGCTGCCCCGCTGAAAAAGTTGTGGAAATGATCTCTTTTGCCTTCTCAGGAAGAACTCTCTGGTAGAAATAACCATGTGGTTCGATCTGAAGCAGCGGACCTTTCTGACAAAGCCCCTGGCATCCTGTTTTTATTACCTCGATATCCAGGCTATTTTGAGAGATTTCCTTCTCTAAAGCCTCAACAACTTTATGGGAGCCTAAGGTACTACAGGGAAGTCCGCAGCAGGATGTAATTCTCTTTTTACCGGGTGAAAGGACCTCTCTTTTCACCAGGAGGTCTCGAAACGTTATAAGCTCGTTGATGCTGTCAAGTTTATTCATATATTTGTTGTACTCACATTTTCAAACAGAGTGGTTATTAGTGTAATTAATCCTTCATTTTTATATATGTAATTTCAGGAACCAGATATGAAACGAGATCCCTGAAAGTTACCATACCGATAATAGTATCATTCTCAATAACAGGAATATGTCTGATATTTTTTCTCGCTGCAACTAATATTGCTGAACTTAATGTAGTCATGGGGTCGAACGTGATGATGTCATACCTTATTATATTTTCAAGTTTTTCGTCCAGGGAGATTTTATTAAAAATACAATGTACAATGTCCCTCTCAGTGAAAATGCTGACCAGTTTGTCTTTCTCATCGAGCACAAAGATCCCGCTCACATGCTGGTTCCTCATTGTATGCGCCGCATCTCTCACCGTCTTATATTTATAGATAGTCACTATTTTATCCGGTTTTGATTGTATGATATCCCGTAATTCAGATGTGCACCTCCTTTCCATTGTTTCTATGCTGTCAGGAGATATTTTATATTCTTCCATAAGCATGACATGTCTTTTTTTCCTCATCTTCACAGCACCTACAGGACATGCCGTGTAGCAGGCCCTGCATTTTGTACAGTTGTCCTGATCAATAAAGAAACTTCTTCTCGTCTCTTTTACCGCATCAAAAGCGCAGACCTGTTTGCAGAGTCCGCAGAGGACGCATTCTTCGCTGACAATGGTAAACATGCCAAGTCCGCTGCATGCGTTTGCCTTGCAGAACTTATCATATATGTGTTCTTCATATTCCCTGCGGAAATATTTGATTGTTGTCAGTATGGGATTTGGCGCTGTTTGACCAAGGCCGCAGAGCGAACCTGCTTTCACAAGCCTGCCGATACTCTCAAGTTTCTCTATATCTCCGGGCTCGCCGTCGCCGGAAGAAATCTTTTCAAGTAAACGCAGCATCTGGTATGTACCTATCCTGCATGGCGGACACTTTCCACAGGATTCCGACTGTGTAAAGGAGAGAAAGAATTTGGCGATATCAACGATACAGTTTTCCTCATCCATGACCACCATGCCGCCTGAACCCATTATCGACCCTACTTTCGAAAGGGAATCAAAGTCTACCGGCAGATCAAGATACTGCTGCGGAATGCATCCGCCCGAGGGACCGCCTGTCTGGACTGCCTTGAATTTCTTATCACCTATAATTCCTCCGCCGATATCGAAAATGATTTCTCTCAGGGTTATTCCCATGGGCACTTCAATGAGTCCGGTATTCTTGACTTTACCCGTGAGTGCAAAGACTTTGGTTCCTGATGAGGTTTCAGTCCCTATCTTGTGAAACCATTCAGCACCCCTGGTAATGATATTGGGAATATTTGCAAGCGTTTCAACATTATTGATTATTGTGGGTATGGCCCAAACGCCTCTCTCAGCAGGGAAAGGAGGTCTTTGCCTTGGGAATCCCCTGTCGCCTTCTATTGAGGCTATGAGTGCTGTCTCTTCCCCACATACAAAAGCACCCGCACCTTCTCTTATATGAACAGTAAAATCGAATCCTGTGCCTAAAATGTTTTTCCCCAGGAGTCCTAAACCCTCCGCCTGCTTGATAGCTATCCCCAGGTTTGCAACTGCGAGAGGATATTCATGACGGACATAGATGAACCCGTATTGTGCACCTATTGCATACGCACATATAAGCATGCCTTCGAGTAGACTGTGCGGATCGCCTTCCATTATCGATCTGTCCATAAAGGCGCCGGGGTCGCCTTCATCTCCATTGGCGATAACTACCTTAACGGGGGTTGGGGACTTCCTCGCAAAACCCCATTTTACGCCGGCCGGGAATCCTGCCCCGCCGCGGCCTCTTATATTGGACTTTCTTACTTCTTCAATGACTTCTTCCGGACCCATGGAAGTCAATATCTTCTCCAACGCCCTGTAACCGCCAACAGCAATATAATGATCGATATTACAAGGGTCTATACTGCCGTTATGCCCTAAAACAACCCTCATCTGTTTTTTATAAAAAGGGACATCTTCCATTTTCTCGACCGGGGGCTTGATAAACGACTCTCGAAAAAGGAGGTCTCTCGCCGGGAGTCCTGTAGTAAAAGTTGAGAGTATTTCTGGTGCGTTGTCAGGTTTAACCTTCTGATAGAAATACCCGTGCGGTTCGATCTTCATAACAGGGCCTTTTTGACAAAGACCCTGGCACCCTGTTCTTATGAGCTCAACGCGCGAATCAGCACTAAGGGAATCCTCAATCGCCTTGACGACTTTGTGAGAACCCGAGGCACTGCATCCCGTCCCGCAGCAGGCTTTAATCATATTTTTACCCTGAGCTAATAATCCGCTTGCTAAAAGGTTGTCCCTGTAAACAGATAACTCATGAACGCTGGCAAGTTCCGACATGAATATCGTCTCCCATATATAGCTAATCTTCTCTTACGGATTTTATTAAACCCTCTAATTTTTTTGTCCCTACTTCACCGATGACTAATTCATTGATTGTGGTTACAGGAGCAAGTCCGCAGCAACCCACACATCCTACAGTTTCAAGGGTAAGTGCCAGATCCTCAGTTGTATCGCCATCCTTTATGCCGAATTCTTCTTCGAAGGCAGTTAAAATCTTCCTTGACCCTCTAACATAACAGGCGGTGCCGAGACATACTTTCACAATTTTCCTCCCCCTCGGCTTGAAGTGAAACATTTTATAGAAACTCGCTACGCTGTATATTTCAGCAAGGGGGATATTCAGCTTTTTTGAAAGATTTCTCAAGATATCCTCCGGAAGATAGCCATTGTCTTCCTGAATCATGTGGAGGGTATGAATGAGAATGCCTCTGTTCTTCTGGTACGCAGATATAATCGTTCCAACTACCCCAATCTCCCTGTTTACATCTAATTCCTCGACCTTCATATGACCTCCATATTAGAATAGAATTAATTCGTTAGCATTAAATAGAATGACCATCTACTCTAGAACCCCAAATGAGGCCGTGCTGCTTTCTCGAGTTCACGGCGCGCAGCCATATCCATAAGAACCCGCTCGGTACCGAACTTGCCCGGTTCGTATTTTTTGAGTTTCAGAGCTTCTCTTGCTGTGTCGATGTAATCGAATGTGAGACTCAATATCTTCTCAGGATCAGGCTCGAAGTGGAATGCGCCCTTGAATCGTTCAAACCATACTTCCGTCATTATTTTCGTTACTTCATTGCTGGCTTCAACAGGAGACTCCCCTCCGAAAATCACAGGAAAACCTGATGCTACTAAATAACAACCAATAGCGATGGCCTTTTCGCTCATCCACTCGGGTGCAATTCCGACCGCAGGCATTCCACCTATCTCGTCAGACAGACCTCCTTCTTCAGCCATTGCACTCGCTATGGTGAGAATCCTTGAATTATCAACGCATGATCCGAGATGAAGAATCGGGGGGATACCGATAGCCTCACATACTTCTCTCAAGCCAGGCCCTGCTTCCTCAAGAGCCATTTCAGGTTTCAGGAAACCTGCTGTACCACATGCATGGGAACCGCAACCCGTTGAAACAACGAGGACATCATTTTTAATTAACTCAATTGCAAGATAACGATGCAGACCTTGCGTGGGAACGCGTGGGTTATCACAACCTGCAAGGCCTACGACGCCCCTGATCCTGCCTGCCATGATTGCCTCATTCAAGGGTCTGAAAGATGCTCTCCACGAGCCGCCCTGCATGTATTCTATGTATTCATGTGAAAAGCCTGCTATAACCGGATATTTATCTGTTATATGGCTTCCTTCAACCTTCCTGTTGGGATAGTTGTCTATGGCGATTTTAACGATCTCCCTGGCGATCTCCCGTGCCTTGTGCTCGTCATACTGTATATGGACAGCGCCCGGGAATTTCGCCTTGTAAGAAGTCGTAATGAACTTTGTGTGGAACTTTTTTGAAAGCTCTCCCAATGCAGGCATAATGCATTGAACGTCTACTGTTATTGCATCAACAAGCCCTGTCATGACAGCGAGTTCCTGATTTGTAAAGCCACCCGCCGTTGGAATACCATGCCGCATCAAGACTTCATTCGCAGTGCAGCACATTCCTCCGAGATTTATACCTTTGGCACCTTTCGATGTTGCATAAGCGAGCATCTCGGGTTCGTTCACAACATCTATAATGATCTCGGCAAGTGAGGGCTCATGTCCGTGCACAACAATGTTTACTTCGTCTTCTTTGAATATCCCGAAGCTTGCCTCTGCTTTAACAGGTCTGGGGGTACCAAAAAGAATGTCAGTGATGTCCGTTGAAATCATAGAGCCTCCCCATCCATCAGAAAGGGAAACCCTTAATGCACTTAAAAGAAGGTTGTCCGGGTCATGGTCTACACCCATATGTGTACGGTGCATTGCTTCTGTTATCTCTCTGTCGGTCCCTCTGGGGGTAATGCCCCACTTCTTCCAGCGCTCCTGCGTTTTTTTCGGAGCCCTTTTAACGAAATTTATTTCACCCTTCTGGCGTCCGAAGTCTTCAAGTAATTTTGTAGCGACATCTCTTGCAACATCGTTGACAGGACGGCCCCCGAACTCTATCTCAAGGATTCCTGCGACTTTATAGAGTTTTTTAACATCGGTTATCCTGAAGTCTTTTGTTTCACCATTGGCAACAGCAAGTAATATAAAGGCCATATCCCGTGCATGGTCAATATGGGCAGCAGCACCGGCAACAGCCATTCTGAGAATATTCCTTGACGCAACGGTTGACACAGTGGCACCACATACCCCTCTCGCCTCTTCTTCTGCATCCGGACCAACAAACCGGCAAGGACCCATATGACATATTTTGCAGCAAGCGCCTTTTTCTCCTATGGGACACGGTTTGAGCTTCTGAGCCCTTTCAAAACATGTCTCTATATCGTGCAATTCCCCCCACTCTATGATCTTTTCCGCAGCTTCATTTGCGCTCTTTACAACTTTTTCCATGTAACCTCCATGATTAAGTCATTTGTCATCGGTTATTGACTAATGACTAATGACGGATGACTTATTTATAAGATCGGTTCCATCTCAAGTGCGGGATGACCCACACTCGTGAGGAACTCGAGTAATTTATCAGGGTCTTCAGCTATTGTCTCATCCGCTATTTTATCTAAAAGGTCCGGGACCCCTTCCTCTCCGGCCCGCTTTACAAAGTCTTCCTTGATACTCTCCTTTAATTCCTTGGTCATCCAGACGATACGCTTTATTCCACCGTCACCATAAAGAAACTTTTTACTGACTATGAAATTTCTTCCTATCCCCATAAAGCCTGGATTTTGAGTTCCTCCGCCTACGCTTCCGGCCAGTGTAGAAAATTTCATTCCAGCGGGAGTCATCCCTGTATGACCGCGATTGACGATCATAACCCCGTTTGCCTCCGGAACGATGGCAATGATGCACTCAAAACACCCGCAGGAAGTCATAGGATTTTCCATGATGGTGTAAAGGTTCAGTGTTTCGACTGCGCCACCCGAGGCCTTGACGAGGTAATCATCAATGCCTGAATATCTGCCGAGTCTCTTGTCTAAAAGATCGCCCTTTTGTATCGGCTGGTTTCCGCCTGTGGGGTCTATCTCAAATGCTGCCCTACAGTCAAGCCAGTTATATGCACCGCAGAGGCCGAGTCTCTCCGGGCTAACGACGCAGACGTGACTGGGCGCAAACGACTGACAGAGGAGACAGGAATAGAACGTATCGACTGCCTCATCAACCAGATCGCCGAGACGCTGGTCACGCTCTTTATAAATTGCTCTTGCTTCTTCCAGGAGTCTCACGACGTCTTCCTCATCTACATAGATGGTGACCTGAACTTTATCCACAATACTCTTGAATCTGTGGTGTGTCATGGTTACGTTGATTATCCCGAGGTGCTCAAGGGTAAACCCTTCTTTCTTGGCATTATGGTTTATCCTCATCCAGTTTATATCCCGCTGGCCCATATGCCAGACACCCTGGGTTTCATTTATATTTGAATGGATTTTTCTTTCTATAACCGACTCAAAGTCTTTTTGCATTTTCCTTCCTGCCACATCGACGACAATAGCAATGGGCATTTTCCCGCCCTGCTCGTATTTTTCCTGCCAGTTTGTGCCGATAATTTCAACCTTTCCGTCTTCTATATCGTCCATTTCCCTCATTCTGACCAATTCAAATGCGGGCGTTCTGTTTCCGCCAAACTCCATGAACATATCCTCTTTTCTTACCCGCTCGCCCTCAAATGCCGGACCGTATGCAACAGGGATAGGGGGTTTCTCAACGATAATTTTTAATCCCCTGACTTCAATGGCCTTTTGAACGATCTTGTCATGGTCAAATTCTTTATCGACCTCTTCATAGGTACAGACACCTGTCGGATGTATGACAGGCACATCCGTATCACACACTGCGGGATATCCCATATTTATAGCGCCTGCACCTGTTGTCCACTTGATAATATCAAGATCACCAAGAACTAATGCAAAGGCAAAAACCCTGTCCTTTGTGTACTTGAGGTGAGCCTTGAAGTCACCCGGTTTCTTACCTCCGAAGATCAGTGAAGCCCTTACAGACCAGTTAAGCGGATATATGGTATGTTCTGTTTCAGGGCCTACGGGAACTATTCTGGTGTCCCAGCCGAGTTCAACCCCTTTTCTCAAGAGCTGTTTTGTAACACTATTCCCGTTCACATGGCCTGAAAGGAACGTGAGTATATTTTTCTCCTGGAGTTCCCTTACGATATTTAATGCTGTGTCATCATCAGGCGCAGCACCGATAACAGCAGCAAAACCGGGCATTGTGCCGTCAACAAGCTGAATACCCAGGTTTCTCTGTATCGTATCAGTTATAAAACCATTATAAATGTATCCTGTTTCCGGATCCGTTACAGGCTCAAGATTATTGACATACCGGAGTGCCATAATAATTTCCTCTGCAAAGAGTGTCGCCATTCCTGAATCCAATGCTTCACCGAGATAGGGTTTCCATATGTGTTCTTCCGGTTCGGGATGAAGTAATTCCTTTGCCATCCCGAGTGCAACCCGCATATCAGCAAGGGTCTTGACCGCAAATCCCGTCATGGCATAGATCATGGGGAGGTAGAAAGCTGTGTCGGGGAATTCAAAAGCATATGATTCGCCTTTTTCAGAGATACTTTTTTCGAGCATTTCCTCAGCATGTTTGACAAGTACATGTGAACCTTCTATCGCTGCCGAGGCTATCAGCTTAGACATGTTTAATAACCTCCTGATTAAATATTCTTTTCAATTTTAATGCGCTGATCTGGATCTCAGGAATGCCGGAATGCCGTTTGCTTCCCTTGGACCGACGGTTATCTTCCAGCCTTCAAGCTTATCCTCTACTGCACCACTTAATATAGCTACATAACCGGGCAGGATGATCTCCCGATGATTAATGTTATTCTCGACGCCGCTTTCTTTAATAAACTGAGCAATTTTCGCCGCTGTAAACTTTCCGGCAGCCCATGCCGTTAGAACCGAGAGCCCCTCGCAGTCCATGACAGCGAGGTAACTCGGGACTTTGCTGTTTTCGACCTCACCGGAGACAATAAAATACGTCAGAGAAAAATTCGTTGTGATAAAGAGTGGAGAATCAGGGGACGGTTCTCCAATCTTATATATCTTTTGTTCGACCTGCATCGGAACCTGAGGGTCAGTATAAATATTTTGCCGTAATGTAAATAATGCTAAATTCTTCCACTTTTCAATGCTATTGAGAACTACAATAGATGAATATTTCATAACGCCTAATCCTGCTATAAGTGCCTCAAGGATATTATCCTCACGCTGTGCAAAGGTTATAATCGGATAACCGAGTGGTTTAAAATTCTTTTTTATAGCTGCCCTTCTGATCAAGGTATTATGTTCCAGGATTTCCTTTGCATTCCGCGCACCTGAATCTATCACGATATCTTCAACACCAAGGGATTTTACCTTTTCTGTTATGTCAGTGAGTTCTTCTATCCCCTGGGCTTTAACCCCGAGTATTGCTTTTGCGGTCTTTGCAATAGCTGCCATCGCCTCTGTATTTTTTGAGTCGGCTCCGTAGATAACGGGTTTTCTATCCGCAAAGTGTTTTACTGCCGACTCTGCTGCCTGCGGATTCGTTGTGCAGAGAATTACCGGTATGCCAGGGGCTTGTGTCGAAATATTCCGAGCAACTGATTCAAATCGCCCGGCGTCGTTCGAATCATTTGAGATTGCAATTGATTCAATCCTTAATTTCTGGCCTATCCTGTCTATCTCGGAATTGAGTAAAGCTTGAACCTTGTTACTTATGTCATCTTCTGAAAGGGTGTCTTTGATTTCCAATGCAAAGGCACACGGGTTGACAAACCTCTTATCATGCCTGAAGAGCACGGTCTCTTCTCCCGTCTTGATTGCGAGATCGCCGGAGCCGATTGTAATCGGCCTCACAGGAGGAGCAGATGCCTCACCGAGTTTCTGTTTGGCCTCCTCTGAGACATCAGGACATAAATCTAAAGAGGCCTGTCGCTGGGCGAGTTTCATTGCAAAGGCAAGACACGTAGGGAATCCGCACTTCTTACAGTTTGTTTTCGGTAAGAGCTTAAATATTTCAACGCCAGTTAACGCCATCTTAACCCTCCATTATCAATAAAATCCCAAGCCTTCTTAACGAAATCCGGGAATGAAATACGCATTGGCGATATTTCGTTGTGTTTTATATTTTTTATTTTGAATTTTTTAAAATGTAATTTGTCGAATTTCGCATGTATCATGACGTTAATTCCTCAATAAACTTTTCAATAGCTGCAACCGCTTGAGGATGTCTCATGATGAGCAGCTCTGCTCCGGAAAGTAAGAATGCTGAGGCGGTGACAGCCTCCCATAGTATGCCTCTTTCCTTTAAAGAACCCCATTCAGGTATATCTTCTGCAGCAGCCTGAGTCTCTTTGATCTTCCAAACATACATGCCCACGTCAGCGAGCATTGGTGGCTGCATGGTTGTATCATTTTGTGTTAACGCAGCAAGTCTTATTCGCTCCATAACAGAGTATGTATATTCAAGCCCGTATCCGAGGGCAGAACTCATGGGATCTGTTATAATGCGCTCTTTGTCAAAGCCCATTTGTGTAATGAGGATATTCAGCTGTTTAGAAAGATTTATGTCGAGTTCGGACATAGCGATCAGTTTCAGGTTATTTGCCATCGCTGCAGCGACGATCGTTTTATAATTCGCCTCCTGTGCCTTCCCTATAATACAGTTTTTATCTTTCGCGACTTCTGCAGCAGCAACGAGAACTGATGCATCCTTTTCAGCATGATTGCTTCCAAGGATAATCAAAGGAATGTTAACGGCATCGAGGACATCCTTAACGGTCTTTGCTGCATCCCCGGGTGAGCGGTCTTTGCCGTCAGGGTGTGTTCCAAGAAGACGGAGTGCCAATACCTTTGCTCCCAGGGAATCCTGGCAGAATTTTGCCCATGAAACAGGGTCACCTGAAACATCTTTAAAAGATTCCCGGACAGTTTCAGGCCATTCAACAGGCGGAATGTCGTTTATCTCATACGCAATGACAGGTTTGTTCGGAACAGTGCCTTCAAAGGCATGGAACGGCAATACGTTTTCTCCTCCAAAGACAACCTCGCCCGGTGCAACTCCAACATTAGATACATAGACTTTTCCAGAATATGTCTCTTTGGGTGGTGTGAAAGCCATTTCAACCTCCAATATATGGTCTCAATAACAAAAATTAATATAAAGTCGTAATATTCTTATATTATATATAATAATATATAAATAATCCACATCCCATACTCACATTCCATATTATTATTAAGATATTTCTAAATAGGAATGAGCGTATAGAATATTGCCAAGTATTACATCTATGGTTTTAACTGTCGGAGTAATTTCATGGGGGTCAGCTATAGCAGCAGTCAGCCCTTCGTACATGAGAAGAGAAAGAAAATGATTGTTTATTACAGGCCGTATATGTTTTGGACACCCATTCGATATATTGCTCAAGCCTACCACGGTTTTCATTGGTGGGTCATTAAGATCCTGAAACATCCTTACTGCCTTGACAACATGCAATGCATGATCCTGGGAAGTCGCTATTTGGAGTACAAGTGGATCGAGATATAAATCTTCAAGCGGTACGCCATATTCCATAGCTCTGGCCATGATTTCAGCTGCCAGGGAAGCTCTCTCTTCCGCATCAGCCGGGAGGCCGCCTTTTCCGATTGTAAGACCGATAATCTGAGCATTATACCGGGCAGCGAGCTCGAGCATTGGAAATCTCTCGGGATCATTTGATGTTGAATTTATGAGAGGTCTTCCCCATTGACTGTTATGGATCTTGAGCCCGGCTTCTATTGCGCTGTAGTTTGTTGTATCGAGACAAAGAGGGAGCGGTACAGCCTCTTGTATTGTAGTTACCATCCATTGCATTAATTCTTCGCCGGCGTCTTCTGCCGGGCCTATATTGGCATCAATCATTTGTGCTCCGGTTTTCCATTGAGATAGTGCAATTTCCTGGATAGGTCCTTTGTCCTTCTTCAACATCGCCTCACGCACTCTCTTGGCAATTATGCTCAACTTCTCACCGATAATTAACATTCGCTCACTACTCCTTTCTTAAATAAGAAAGGGCGATCAGAAATCGCCCTTGACATGTTAAACTCTATAAGTCTCTTCCTCCGGGAAAAAGACTTTTATGTAATGATAGACTTAGAAACCATACCATACATTTTGCTTTCTGGTACACAGTTTTATAAAATCTGAGAACCTCCGAACAGCTAAGGGTGTTTATTTTACCTGTTTAGTTTAATTTTGGCAAGAGATAGATTTATACCGGACAGCTTCTCCTGCGGAAGGTGGTCTTCATGCCATTTTATTTAATAATAATAAATGACTTGATTTTTATTTTATAGAGTTTTAAAATTTCATCTATGCTTTTTGTTCTTGAGAGATTCATGGCTTATAACATCTTTTAAGGTGTTGTTGAATGTATAATTGGAAGGAGGTGAAACGAATGAAGAAGGTTATAGCTTTAGTTTTAGCACTCATGTTACTTATGGCATTTGCAATGGGATGTCAGCAGCAACCAGCTGAACCCCCGGCTGAGGAGCCAGCAATGCAGGAAGTGCCGGCACCAGCAGAGCAGCCTGCAGCAGAGGAGCCGGCACCAGCAGAGCAGCCTGCACCAGAGCAGCCGGCTCATTAATTACAAATGATATGGGGATGGGGGGATCCCTATCCCCATATTTGCTTTCTTTAATATAAAGCTGGTATAGTATAAAAATATCTAACCGGTCTTTTTAAGAAGAGTGGGACATCCCACTCTTTTGTTTTAGAGGTATTGATCCTCGCAACATAAAAGGGAGGATTGACACGAATGAGATTCTTAAAGAAAAGTTTGCCGGGTTTTTAATAATGAATACCCTAAAAGACAGAGTTTCAGCGCTTGCAAAGCAGATTGCTGATGAACATGGCGTGGACATATTTGACATTGAGATATACGGCAGAGGGAAGGTGATGCTCAGGGTTATTATCGATAAAGAAGGAGGAGTGACACTTGATGACTGTGCGCGTTTTAGCAGGAGTCTCGGTGCCCTCCTCGACGTTGAGGATCCTCTGCCTGGTTCTTATACGCTTGAGATATCTTCTCCGGGTCTCGACAGGCCGCTGAGAAACATGAAAGATTTCAAAAAAAATTCGGGAAAACTGGCGCGGATTATTACGATAGAGAAAATAGAAAACCAGAACTTTTTTATAGGTCGCATACATGGTGCTGCTGATAACGTCATAACACTCTCAGTGAATAACCGGGAGATAGCTATACCGTTGGAAAACATATCAAAGGCTAAGCTGGAGGTGGAGCTCACATGTCCAAAGAACTCTGCTACGTAATAGATCAGATTAGCAGAGAAAAAGGCATTTCAAGAGATATTTTAATTGATGCCCTGCAGTCTGCACTCCTCTCTGCTGCAAGAAAACGGTTTGGAGGGAGGACGAATATCGATCTCATTATTGATCCGAAGACATGCGACATTATCTCCTATGAAGAGAAAAGGATTGTCTCGCACGTTTCTGATGAGAATGAAGAAATCTCCCTTGAGGAGGCTCAGAAGATGTTCCCCGGTCAGGGCGAGGGTGATATAGCCCGTATCCCTTTAGATCTGCATGGTTTCACCAGAATCGCTGCTCAAACAGCAAAACAGATTATCTTTCAAAAGGTCAGAGAGGCTGAAAGAGACGTTATTTACAATGAATTTAAAGACAAAGCAGGAGAAATCATCAGTGGTATCGTCATGAGGAAGGAGAGAGGGGCATATTTCCTTAACCTCGGAAAGACAGAGGCTATACTTCCGGTGAAGGAAATGATTCCTAATGAAAACCTTAAGAGGGGTGACACGGTGAGGGTATATGTTGAGGACGTGAGACTTACGCCAAAAGGGCCGGCGATAATGGTTTCGAGGAATGCCCCGCAGTTTGTTGCGGCGCTCTTCAAGATGGAGGTTCCTGAAATAAATGATGGACTCGTTATTATTAAGGATATAGTCAGGGAACCCGGTGAAAGAACAAAACTTACTGTTTTGTCAAAAAACCCTTCTATAGACCCGGTCGGTGCCTGTGTCGGAATGAAGGGGACAAGGGTACAATCAATCGTTCGTGAATTAAGAGGAGAGAGAATAGATATTATCCCATGGACTGATGACCCAAGACAGCTTATCGCGAGGGCATTAAGCCCTGCAGTTGTTGACAGAGTCGGAATCAATGAGGATGAAAAAACCGCGATGGTTATCGTCGGTGATCAGCAGCTGTCCCTGGCCATAGGCAAGAAGGGCCAGAATGTGAGGCTTGCAATGAAGCTTACCGGATGGGATATAGATATTCTCAGTGATACGGAATATTCTAAAATAAGAATGGAAGAAGCAGATAGAACGTTTGTGAATTCCATAAAAAAGGAACCGGATAAGGAAGACATACCATCTTCCGATGGTTAAAGACCTATCAGATTTTCCAATCCAATACATTAAAGGCGTAGGCCCGAAAAGAGCCGGACTCTTAAATCGTCTTGGTATCACAACAGTCAGAGACGCCCTGTATCATCTACCTTACCGATATGAAAACAGAACGAAAATTTATAAGATAAGTGACCTGAACTACGGTCAGATTGAGACCGTGTATGGAAGAGTAGTGTCTGCAGAGATTATCAAAACACGGGGAAGAAACCTGAGGATATTTGAAATGATGATAAACGACGGCTCAGGGCTTTTAAAAGCGAGGTGGTTTAATCAGCCTTTTATGAAGAAGAATTTTAAGATTGGATATGAGGTTCTCCTTTACGGCGTCGTGAAAAGAAATCCTTACCTGGGAATAGGATTTCAGATGGATAACCCCGAGTATGAGATCATCAGCACTGCGGATACATTAGAGAAAAACGGTCCGAATGCCCTGTCACAAGAAGAGTCTTTGATTCATATGAACAGAATTGTTCCTGTCTATCGGGTAACCAGTGGTCTTTCCGTAAGACAAATTCGTACGATAATGTTCAATATTATCAATACGCATCTTAATGAAATAGACGATGTAATACCCTCGAAAATTCTCTCTAAAAACAAACTTCCCGGCATTACTGAAAGTCTTTCACAGATTCATTTTCCTCATGATCACGAAGACATTGAACTGCTCAATAGAGGAGCGAGTGATTTTCATAAAAGGCTTGTTTTTGAAGAGCTTTTTATGCTCGAACTCGGACTTGCCGTGATGCAAAGAAATAGCAAATTGGAAAAAGGTTTTGTATTCAATCCGGAAGGTCAGTTGTTCAGGAGGCTTCTTGAGGTTCTTCCTTTCAGGTTTACGAAAGCACAGGAACGTGTATTTGATGAGATTCGTCACGACATGAAGCGACCACACCCTATGAACAGACTTATTCAGGGTGATGTCGGATGCGGGAAGACCGTTATTGCTTTAATGGCTATAATGATTGCGTCCGAATGCGGATACCAGTCAGCGCTGATGGTACCGACAGAGATCCTTGCAGAGCAGCATTATCTTACTATATATAAAATACTAAAAGATCTTGGTCTCAAGACATGCCTCTTGACCGGGAGCAGGAAAAACAGACCTTTAAGCCGGATTGCTTCCGGTGAGATTACTGTCGTCATCGGGACTCATGCACTTATCCAGGAAGGAGTGACGTTTAAGAATCTCGGCCTTGTTGTTATCGATGAGCAGCACCGGTTTGGAGTCATGCAGCGGGCTCTTCTGAGAAAAAAAGCGGATAGCCCTGACGTCCTTGTTATGACTGCCACTCCCATACCAAGAACACTTGCCCTCACCCTCTATGGTGACCTGGATTGTTCTATCATTGATGAGCTCCCGCCTGATAGAAGGCCGATAGAAACGTTTTTATTTCATGCAAAACAGAAAGAACAGATATATGGATTTATCAGGGACGAAGTAACAAAGGGAAGGCAAGTCTATGTGGTCTATCCGATCATAGATGAGTCAGAAAAGTCCGATCTAAGGTCCGCGATACTCGGCAAGAATGCATTTGAAAAAAAATTCCCTGAATTTAATGTCAAGTTGCTTCATGGTAGAATGAAACCATCGGAACGCGAAACAATCATGTCATCTTTTAAAAAAGGAGAGATCGACCTGCTTGTGAGCACAACGGTTATTGAAGTCGGTGTTGATGTGCCGAACGCGACGCTCATGATCATCATCCATGCAGAACGGTTTGGTCTGTCACAACTCCATCAGCTCCGGGGAAGGATAGGTCGAGGTTTCCATAAGTCCTATTGTATACTGGTAGCATACGAACCCTATGGAGAAGAAGCGAGGAGAAGACTTCATGCCATGGTACAGACTCATGATGGATTCAGGATTGCCGAAGAAGACCTGAGCATAAGGGGGCCGGGTGAATTTTTTGGAACACGTCAATCGGGCATGCCGGACCTCAAGATAGCAAACATTGTACGGGATGCCGGACTCCTTAAAGAGGCCAGGAAAGATGCCTTTAATCTTATTGAGGAAGGCCCGGAATTAAAAGGATACGCTCTCTTAAAGAAATCGCTGGAATCATTCTGGGCAGGAAAGATTGAACTGTTTAAGACCGGATGAGGTGAAACATGCTGAAAAGACTAAAAAGTAACTTTGACAGAGGGATCGAAAATATAAAATGGTTTTCAACGGTATTTTCGGAACGGATAAAGATAGAACTTCTTGTCATAAAGCTGCTTTTTCAGTCGGACAAAATGGAGAAAAAGAGAGACGAGTTGCTCAAAAAAATCGGACAACGGGTCTATGAATTAAAAGGGGATTCGGACAGGAACGTCTTGCAAGACCGTTTCATAGCAGAGGCCATGGGCGAGATCGACCAGATCAACAGCGAAATAGATTCTACAAAAAAGAAGGCATCTGAAATAAGCGGATCATTGTAACGTATGGAAGGCATAATGCTCTACTTTTTTGTATTTCTTATCGGTTCAATTGTCGGTTCTTTCCTGAATGTATGTATTTATCGGCTTCCAAGAAATATTTCGATAGTCCTTCCGTCCTCTCGTTGTCCCTCTTGTAATGTTCTGATCAAGCCATGGGATAATATTCCTCTTCTCAGTTATTTATTCCTTGGCGGAAGGTGTAGAATATGCAAGTCCAGGATATCACTGCGATATCCATTCGTCGAATTCCTCAATGGAGCACTGTATGCGGGCATCGTGTGGAGATTCGGCCTGGAATGGCATACTCCTGTTTTATTTGTCTTTTGTTCAGCCCTTATTGTTATATCGTTCATCGATTTGGATTTCCAGATTATTCCTGACAAAATTACACTGCCGGGTATTCCGCTCGGACTTGTTGCAGGTTCTTTTCTTCTTCCTGATCCATTCATGATACATGCGATCCTTGGATACAAGGCATCGCTTGTCGGTTTCCTCGTCGGCGGAGGATTTTATTACGCTATAGCTCTTATTAGTCGGGGCGGCATGGGTGGCGGCGATATCAAGATGATGGCAATGGTTGGTGCAGTGATGGGGTGGAAGGCCGTATTGCTCGTTACCTTTCTTGGCAGTCTTACCGGTGCTGTTGTCGGAATATTTTTAATGATTTTGAAGGGGAAGGGCAGGAAAACAAAGATTCCGTTCGGTCCTTTCCTCGCCCTGGGAGCACTTATCACCCTTTTTTACGGACAGGAAATGATGGTTTATTGGTATCTTGGCAGGTAGGTAATCGCTTGAACATCGAGATAATATTTCTCTATTCCGTTCTGTTACTCATTTTTATCCTGGTTCTCTTATGTCTTATCAGGATTGTTACACGCTTTTACACAGGGAAAAGACAAGGAGAACGGAAGGACGAATCAAAGGTAGGTTTTGTTGTCGACACGTTCCATGATATGGTATCAACACTAAAAGACAAAGAGAAAGAGCTGGAGATTCTGAGACAGAAGGCGGAAGACAGGGCTCTTGCTATTGAAGGATACAATGAAAACATTTTGCAAAGTGTTCCCAGTGGCGTGATGAGTTTTGGTGAAGATTTAAAGATTACGAAGGTAAATCAGGCTGCTGAGAAAATACTGGAGCTAAAAGGAGAAAGCGTTATCGGAAAACAGCATACGGGTATATTGAATAAGCCCATAACTGATCTCCTCAACGACAAAAAATTCATAGAAAGAGGAGAGATAAGCTATATAACACAATCGGGAAAAAGGATATGGTTGGGTCTTACACTCTCTCCTCTCAGAGATCAGGCCGGTAAAACAATAGGTCAAATACTCGTCTTCACTGACCTTTCCCATCTTAAGGCGGTGGAGTCCCAGATGGAACTCCGGGCAAGGCTTTCGAGCCTCGGGGAGTTATCAGCCGGCATTGCCCATGAACTGAGAAACCCTATGGGTGTTATTGCCGGTTATACAAAACTCCTTTCAAAAAAGGGAGAAAAGGCCTTGCAACCAATAGTAGACAATATATCAAAGGAAATTGCGGTTATGGACAGGATTATCTCTGACTTCCTGTCTTTCGCAAAACCTGCGGAACTTTCTATCGCCGATATTGATCTGAAGATGATGATAGGAAATTGTTTTGCCACAATACGGGGAGAAAAAAGCGATATTTCGGTAAGACTCAACATCGATGGGAGGCCAACGATAAAGGGGGATGAGATATTTCTGAGACAGGCATTTACAAACATTATACAGAATGCTGTTGAGGCAATGCCCCAGGGTGGTGTGCTCACCATAAAGGCAGTTCCTCTCGCTGATCCGGGAGGATGTCTGGAAATTGTAATATCCGATACAGGACACGGTATTTCAGAAGGTATCATTGATAAAATCTTCCTTCCGTTTTTCACTACAAAAGAGCGGGGCACCGGCCTCGGCCTGGCAATAGTGCACAAGATTATTGTCTCGCATGGAGGGACTATTTCCGTTGATAGCAGTGACATGGGGACGACGTTCAGGATCAGATTGCCCTTGGGTATGGGGTAGATTTATGGTAAAATCATGCAAGAAAAGAGAAGAGAAAACATGGGAAACATAACTATTCATGCATTATTAAAGAAAAAGGCGGAAAAGAAGAAGATCACGATGCTCACTGCCTATGATTATCCTTTTGCAAAGATAGTTGATGAGGCTGGTATTGATGCAATCATTGTTGGTGACTCGGTCGGCATGGTAGTACAGGGTTTTGACAACACACTCCCTGTAACCATGGAGGACATGATTTACCATACAAGGATTGTTTCGAGGGCTGTAAAGAACGCGATGGTCATAGGAGACCTTCCCTTTATGTCTTACCAGACAAGTATTCAGGAAGCTTTGAAAAATGCAGGGAGGTTTCTGAAAGAAGCGGGCGCAACGGCTGTTAAGATTGAAGGTGGAATTGAGGTTGCGGAGCATATACGCTCTCTGACTAAATCGGATATTCCGGTCATGGCACATATTGGCCTTACTCCCCAGTCTATTCACAGGATGGGTGGATATAGAGTTCAGGGAAAGACGGAAGCATCGGCAAAGAGACTGATAGAAGAGGCACATGGAGCTGAAGACGCGGGGGCATTCTCTCTCCTGCTCGAAGCGATACCCGTTGGGCTTGCGAAGAGGATAACAAAGGAGCTTTCAATCCCAACCATTGGTATAGGTGCCGGACCACATTGTGATGGACAGGTCCTTGTCCTTCATGATGTCTTGGGATTATTTGAAAGATTTCTCCCGAAGTTTGCCAGGCAGTATGCAAACCTGAGAGAAGAAGCCCTCCGTGCAATCAGACTCTATAAGGAAGAAGTGGAAAAGGGTATCTTTCCGTCAGAAGACCATAGCTACAAATAAAAGGAACTGCCCGGTTTGTTCTTCCATATCTCATTTTTCGGGATAACAGCAAGCAATACTAATTCGTATTTAGTAATCTCTCCTTGCCGCTTTTTATCAAAGAGGGGAATATTTTTTAGGTATATTGTGCACTTTTAGCTCCCACTTTTTTTCGCCTCGGCGAGTTGCCCCCCAGGCGGGTTCGCAGAGGAGAATGAGGAGACCTGAGTGCGGAAAAGGGGGATGCAGGGTGATTACTAAACTTGAAATTTTCATTTTTCAACTTTTTACGAAAGACCCCTATTCCTTGAATTATCAAACACATTCATGTAATATGAAACAGAAAATATTTTGAATCGCGGTATCGTTATGGAAAAGAAGATCAGAAAAGCGATATTGCCTGCAGGCGGTTTGGGAACGAGGTTCCTGCCTGCAACAAAGGCATCTCCGAAGGAAATGCTGCCGATTGTTGATAAGCCGATGATTCAGTATGCGATTGAAGAGGCTTTTTCATGCGGTATAAAAGAATTCGTCATAATCACCGGAAAATACAAACGTGCAATAGAAGATCACTTTGATTCCGCTTTCGAGCTGGAAGCGAGTCTCAAAAAGACCGGAAAGAACCAGCTCATTGACGCAATCTGTCAATTGAATCACCTCAATTTTGCATATATCAGGCAGAAGTCAGCTCTCGGTCTCGGCCATGCAATATACTGTGCCAAACCATTTGTGAAGGATGAACCTTTTGCAGTCCTCTTAAGTGATGACATCATTGATCCCGAGGATGCATTGTTGCGGCATATGATGCGTTTATATACAGAATTTCAGTCTCCTATCCTGGCTTTACAAAAGGTCCCCCTGTCCGATATACACAAATACGGTGTCATTGATGGGATAAAAAAGAAAGAGGGTGTGTTCAAGATTACCAATCTTATAGAAAAACCTAAATCAGCAGATGCACCTTCAGACATGGCAATCATCGGCAGATATATCCTTACCCCTGATATCTTCAGGATGCTCGAGAAAGTCAGTCCAGGGAGAGGCGGTGAGATACAGTTAACAGATGCGCTCTACCATATGTTGAAAAAACGTACGATATACGGATTCCTTTTTAAAGGCAAGAGATACGATGCCGGTGATAAATTCGGCTTTCTTCAGGCAACAATAGACTTAGGATTAAGAAACCCCGAGGTTTCTGAAAAGCTTAAGAAGTATGTAATCGATGTTGCAGCTAAATTAGAAAAATAGGATATAATAATACAAATAACGAAAGCGTACTAAGGAGTTATCATGGTTGATGTAGCCGATACATTGCAGAAAACTAATAAAGAGATTGAAATTCCTGATAGCCTGCCGGTTCTTCCTGTACGGGATATTGTTGTTTTTCCATACATGATACTTCCTCTTTTTGTCGGAAGGGAGATATCAATAAAGGCTATTGAGCACTCTCTGAGCAGTAATAAAATGGTACTCCTTCTCACACAGAGGGACCTCAATATCGAAAACCCTAACCCTGAAGATCTTTACACAACAGGCACTATTGCTCTTATTATGAGAATGCTGAAGCTCCCTGACGGCAGGGTGAAGATACTTGTGCAGGGATTAAGCAAAGCACGGGCTTTAGATTACCCGCAGACGGAACCTTTTTTCAAAGCAAACATAGAGAAACTCGAAGACCTGAAAGCCGGGGAGATTACTATAGAAATTGAAGCACAGATAAGAAATGTGAAGGAACAGTTGGAAAAGGTTGCTACTCTTGGAAAGTCGATATTACCGGACATCATAGGAGTTGTTGAGGGCATTGATGATCCCGGGAGGCTTGCAGACCTTATTGCTTCAAATCTCGGATTAAAAACAGAACAAGCACAGGAGGTGCTTGAGATAACAGACCCTGTCCTCAGGTTAAAACGGGTTAGTGAGATACTGGCAAGGGAGATTGAACTTCTCACCGTGCAGCAGAAGATTCAGTCTGAAGCGAGAGGCGAGATAGACAAGACGCAACGTGAATATTTCCTGAGAGAGCAACTCAAAGCGATACAGAAAGAACTTGGGGATATTGATGAACGTGCTGAAGAGATTAGAGAGTTCAGGAAGAAGATCGAAGAAGCAAAGATGCCTGAAAAGGTGATGAAAGAAGCTGAGAAACAGCTAAAACGGCTTGAAAAGATGCATCCTGACAGTGCCGAGTCAGCCACGGTCAGGACATATCTTGACTGGTTGGTTGAATTGCCCTGGGCGAAGTCAACAAAAGACAACCTTGATATTAAGGCGGCTGAAAAAGTACTCAATGAGGATCATTATGATTTGGAAAAGGTGAAGGAGCGCATCCTGGAATATCTCAGTGTCAGAAAATTAAAAGAAAAGATGAAAGGTCCCATCCTCTGTTTTATAGGCCCTCCAGGTGTCGGCAAGACCTCGCTGGGGAGGTCTATTGCACGTGCTTTGGGGAGAGAATTTGTTCGTATGTCCCTTGGCGGCATGAGGGATGAGGCAGAAATCAGGGGGCACAGGAGAACATATGTAGGCGCACTCCCCGGAAGAATTATACAAGGCATAAAAAATGCCGGAACAAATAATCCCGTGTTCATGCTCGATGAGATTGATAAGGTAGGGATGGATTTCAGAGGTGATCCCTCGTCAGCCCTTCTCGAAGTGCTCGATCCCGAACAGAATAATTCCTTTGCAGACCACTATCTGGCGGTAGCGTTTGACCTTTCGAATGTTATGTTTATTACAACCGGTAATCTTGTTGATACCATACCGAGTCCGCTCAGAGACAGGATGGAGATTATTTATCTTTCAGGATATACGACAGAAGAGAAGCTCGGGATAGCGAGGAACTATCTCATACCCAAACAGCTGGAAGAACACGGCATTAGTAATACTATCCTGAAGATCGCAGATTCAGGGCTCTTCACCATTATTTCGCAATATACGAGAGAAGCCGGGGTAAGAAATCTCGAGAGAGAGATAGCAAACCTCTGCAGGAAGGTCGCAAAGAGGATTGCTGAAGGGAAAGATAAGACATTCATAATACGGGCACAGAATCTTTATAAATACCTCGGTGTACAGAAATTTCTCCCTGAAGAGGAGATGGAAAAGGACGAGGTTGGTGTATCCACCGGTCTCGCCTGGACGGAAACAGGCGGGGATATCATCTATGTGGAGGCAACAACCATGAAGGGGAAAGGCAGCCTGACCTTAACCGGACAGCTTGGAGATGTTATGAAGGAGTCAGCTCAGGCTGCATTGAGTTACGTGCGCTCAAAAGCAAAAAGACTCGGCATAGAAGATGAGATTTTTTCTAAAATAGATCTTCATATCCACGTCCCGGCAGGTGCTATTCCAAAAGATGGGCCTTCCGCAGGTATCACTATGGCTACCGCTATTGCATCAGCCCTGACAGGGAGAGCTGTAAAAAAGAGTATTGCGATGACCGGCGAGGTTACCCTGAGAGGAAGGGTGCTCCCAATCGGTGGTCTGAAAGAGAAAACCCTTGCAGCGAAGAGGATGGGTATTAAGAAGGTGATAATACCAAAGAGAAATAAAAAGGATCTTGAAGATATCCCGAAATACGTGAAAAAAGATATGGAGTTTGTATTTGCTGAAACTATGGATGACGTCATAATGGTTGCTTTGCAAAAGGACGGAAACCGAAAAAACAGGAAAAGCAGTAAAAAAAACAAGAGCTGCAGCCCTAAAAAGTAAAGAGACTTCCTATGGTCTATGTATAAATTCGATAAATCTCTGTTCCTGTCATTCCGACCCCGAACTTGTTTCTGGGGAGGAATCCTGAAATGTAAAGATTTCTCCCGGAGCCTGCCCTGAGCAGAAGGTCAAGATTTCTCTCCGCCTGCGGCGGATCGAAATGACAAAATACAATGCATATGAGTTTATACACAGACATTACATGGGCATGACCGTTTGATATGAAGCTTTCTCAAATCGGGGAACTAAACCTCCTGGAGCAGGTTAGAAAGCATTTCAGGAAAACATCGAAAAGAATTATAATCGGTATCGGCGATGACGCAGCTGTTGTAAAACCTGTTCAGAAAAACCTCCTTGTTACAACCGACATGATGGTTGAGGGAATCCACTTCGACAGGAGATTTATAACGCCATACCAGCTCGGGTTCAAACTTGTTTCTGTTAATGTAAGTGATATCTGTGCCATGGGAGGAAGGCCCCTCTATATGTTGCTCAATATCGCTGTAAACAAAACAATAGATATAAATGTTATGGAGCAGTTCTTCGAAGGCGTCAAAGAAGCACAAAGCCGGTATGATACTATTCTCATCGGAGGTGACCTGTCCTCTATTAATGACGGTATGGTCATAGCCGCAACAATTATTGGTCATGCTGACAGATACATAAGCAGGGCTGGAGCTGCTGTCGGCGACAGGATTTATGTTACCGGGTGCCTCGGTGATTCAGCCGGTGGCCTTGCATTACTGAAGATGATCAAGAAAACCGTACCCCTTGAAACTATAAGCAAAAAGCATGGAGCAATGAGCAGAGAGATCAGAAATAAAAGGAGCGATCTTATATCCTCTGCCCGGCGCCTGCTCCTTAAGAAGGGATTGTCCTGGGACACTGCGGAGCCTTTGCTGAGGAAACATCTCCTGCCGGAGGCCCGCTGTCCGGGCAAGATCGGGTTTGCTACGTCGATGATAGATGTCAGTGACGGCCTTCTGATTGATTTATCAAGAATCTGCGATGAGAGCAGGGTAGGCGCACGGATATACAGGGAAAAAATTCCTCTATCTCCTGAGTTAAAGAAGGTTGCTTCTTGCCTTGGTTTTTCTCCTCTGCACGCAGCATTGTCAGGAGGTGAGGATTATGAACTGTTATTCACCGCATCTTCCCAGAAAAGACTGAAGGCAATTCATATAGGTGAAATTATTAAAAGGGGAAGGTTTATTGCCGATCGTATGGGGAGGGAGAAGACTTTTTCCGCGAAGGGATATCAACATTTTGCGTGAAGGCCATGGTTAAAAAAATAATCATAACAGTATTTGTTTTCATAGTATCTTTCAATTTTACTGTATATCAGTCAGTCTCCGGAGAAGCAGAGAACTTAAAACTCCCTCAGCCTAAGTACGACAGTAAAGTCTCGATTGAAAAAGCACTGCATTCGAGAAGGTCGGTGAGAGAATATGAAGACAAGCCATTATCTCTCAATGAAATCTCCCAGCTTCTGTGGGCTGCACAGGGAATTACAAGTCCTTTGGGCTTCAGAACAGCACCTTCTGCAGGAGCACTCTATCCACTTGAGATCTATCTCGTTGCCGGAAATGTAAACAACCTTCCCGACGGGGTTTATAAATACAAACCTGAAAGCCATGCACTTGTAAACATACTCCGGGGTGATAAAAGGGCAGGCTTATGTGCTGCCGCTCTCGGGCAACCCTGCGTGAAGAAGAGTGCCGCGGTTATCGTGATTGCAGCTGTATATGAACGAACGATGAAGAAGTATGGTCAGAGAGGATTCCGGTATGTGCATGTCGAGGTCGGGAATGCTTCACAGAATATTTACCTCCAGGCAGTTTCGCTGAATCTCGGAACAGTATTGATAGGAGCATTCGATGATGAAAAAGTAAGGGAAGTCCTCCGCATGCATGGGACTGAACAGCCTCTGTCCATCATGCCTGTCGGGAAGAAATAATTGTCAATGAATACCTATCAGAAAATAGCACTGGCAGCGGGACTTATTGCGCTGTTTGTCATTTTTGGGAAAACGCTTACAAAAATAGGTGTCGGAGCAATGGCATTTATGGGCAAGGGAATTATCATTGTCATTGCAACGGTGCTCATCTTTCTTGTGCTTAAAAAACAGGGAAAGAAAAAATAGTAATGGTAGATTTAGGGAAGTTACAGAAGAATTAAGAAGGGGGAAAGAAGAAAAACAAATATGCCGGAGGCCGGACTTGAACCGGCACGGAGACAAGCCCCGAGGGATTTTAAGTCCCTTGCGTCTACCAATTCCGCCACTCCGGCATTGTGGAACTATGGGAGATGATATCGTATCATAAAAAACAATTAAGAATCAAAAAAGGTGGAAGCAAGATAATGAGGCGCACAGGCGAAAGACATTACGTTCTTTCTGCTGAAAGTTATTTGTAAAGCTTTTTCATGAGCCATGCCATGTTTTTCCCTAATTCCCTAAATGTTGCAATTCCCTCTTTATCCTTCAGGACATCACCGGGATCTCCACCGATTCCGAGATTCCAGTAAGAGGAACCCGGGATGATCATGTGATTGATCCCGAAAAAATAGTTTATACTTGAATATACATGCGTTGCTCCCGCCCGCCTTACTGCCACAACAGCTGCTCCGACTTTCCTCTTCAGGATACGATCGTTGGCAATAGCAACAAGCCCGGCCCTGTCAATAAATGCCTTTACCTCTGTAGACACGTTGCTGAAATACGTAGGAGAGCCGATAATTATCCCCTCTGCTTCCAGTATTTTCATGAAAAATGTATTGAAATCATCTTTCTGCACGCAGCGTTTATTCTTCTTTTTATAACAGGTATAACATGCCCTGCAACCATGTATGTTTGCTCCGCCGAGTTGCAGGAGTTCAGTCTTAATCCCCTCTTTCTTCAGTTCTTCAAACACCGTTTTTATACAATGAAACGTATTGCCTTTCTTCCTCGGACTCCCGTTAAGCGCTACTACTTTCATAGTGTTCTCCTTTTCATTTGAAAGATTCAGATTACTTATATCCTGTTCAACGGGTCTTATGCTGAAAGGCCGATCACCCTGATAATTTCATCAACTGTCGTGATTCCCTGGAGGAGTCTTTTTATAACGTTTTCACGGAGGGTATTCATCCCCTGGCTCTGAGCGACCTTCTTGATTTTCAACGGAGTAGCATTGTCATGGATTTCTTCCTTTATTTTGCCCGTTATCTCCATGATCTCAAAAACACTTGTCCTGCCGCGATATCCCGTACCCCTGCATTCCGGGCATCCTCTGCCGATTGAAATCTTGTAATTTTTTACCTTTTCGTAATCCAGCTTCAGCAGGAAGCACTCGTCTTTAGAAATGTGGTACTGTTCCCTGCAATGCGGACAAACGATTCTTACAAGGCGCTGAGCCATAACTCCAAGGAGTGTCGCATTTATGAGAAACGGTTGAACGCCGAGGTCGATTAAACGGGTTATAGAGCTCGGTGCATCATTTGTATGAAGGGTTGAGAGTACAAGATGTCCTGTGAGGGCTGCCTGAATGGCATTTTCTGCGGTCTCGAGATCCCGGATCTCGCCTACCATAATAATGTCAGGGTCTTGCCTGAGGAGTGTCCTCAACGTGCTTGCAAACGTGGTCCCGATCAGTGGCTGGACAGCTGTCTGGTTAAACCCCTCATAAATGAGCTCAATAGGGTCTTCAATCGTCGATATATTGACTTCGGATGTTGAGAGGATCTTCAGAATGGAATAGAGGGTGGTTGTTTTACCACAGCCGGTCGGGCCCGTGACGAGAATAATGCCATTGGTATGAGATATGAATGATTTGACAAGCTGTAACTCCTTTGGAAAAAATCCAATGTCTCCCAGATCCTGCATGAGGATATCGGGGTCAAATATCCTGATAACGACCTTTTCTCCGAATGCCACGGGAAGGGTGGATATTCGAAGCTCGACTTCTTTGCCGTCGTATTCTGTCTTGATCCTTCCGTCCTGTGGACGTCTCTTTTCAGCGATATCCATGCGCGACAGCATTTTAATGCGGGATGTAATAGGTGGATGGACAGCCTTTGGTATTTTGTGAACGTTGTGCAGTATTCCATCAATCCGGAATCTTATGAGACAGAAGTCCCTTTTTGGTTCTATATGGATATCCGAAGCCCTGCTTGCGTATGCATAGTGCAGCAAGTACTCCACAGCGCTAATTATATGCTGGTCTGTTGCATCGAGTTCTGTTATGGATTTCAGCTTTATGTATTGCTCGAGATTGCCGAGGTCGGTCCTTGTATCGATCTCTTTATGGGCAGAGGTGATAGAGGATTTAAAACCATAGAATTCTGTTATGATTTTCATGATATCCAACTTTGTGGTAACGACGAGCTTTACTTTATGCCCGCTGATCCTCTGAATTCTGTCGATAGCTTCTGTTTCAAAAGGATCTGCTGTAGCAACAGTCAACGTGTTATCGGAGAGTTCGATAGGAACAAGCTGGTTTCTTATGGCGTAAGGCCTGGAGATGATCTGTGTGACGACATCAACGTCCAGTTTTAAAGGATCTATTTTCATGAAAGGCAGGTTAAGATGGTTTGCGACGGCTTCCATGATTACATCGGATGTAATGGGCTTATTGCTTTTTGGAGATGTAAGTTTCAGTGACTCGATAACATCAATCAATGAAATAAATGAGTGGTTTGTATAGGAACGACGTAATACCGGTGTCTTGGATTTCAAAATCTTAGATCTCTGTAAACTCTCCTTGGACTTGATTACCTTGATTTGCTCTTCATCCAGCAGACCTTCGGCAGTGAGGATATCAAAGAGTGATTCTTTGCCCCTTTCCTTCATGATTCTATTATATAACACCATCGCATAAATATTGCCATACCCTTGCGACCCTCAATAACAGCAAATTTCGAATCTATAAGAAACATTTTCACATCCAACAGGGGAATTTGTTAGAATAAACAATAGAGGATTTAAATATGAGTGATTGGCTTATTCTGTTACTGATTTTAGTCGTATGGCTGGTTCTGCAACTTTTTGTATTCCCCAAGCTCGGTATTCAATCATGAATACGCAAGGGCAAGGAGTCGGGTACTCCAAAGAAAAAGTGTTAATACCACGGTCGGGTTCAATCATGTGACAAAATAAAACTTCTTGTTTGGCTGGAACCTATATTGCCTTCTGCATCTATGCCGGTTACTCTCCAATAAATATTTCTTCCTTTTCGGCCTAATTTTTTAATATTTTTCCATTCTTTATCAGTTGGGGTATATATTGTATCTGGTAACCAGGTCCATTTTTGATTTGGCAGGCTTATTCCATTTCGCTTAAAATTGTTGTCGGCAGAAAATTGTAATTTAAACCCATCATAGCCAACATTTTCCCAGTCGAAAGGAACATGTCCTGATAATAACTGATTATCATCCGGGCTCAGGAGCTTTATGAATTTTAAACCACTGCTGGTGACAGTAATATAAGTTATGTTCTCTCCTGAAATGTTCTCTACAGGTTCATCTTTTACCAAAATGATTATGTTCTCTCCGTCTGAGACCTTTAATGTATATGTATCTTCAGGATTTGCACCAGGCTCCGGGAATACTGAAAACGTATAGGTACCATTCCGTTTTGGAGCAATGATTTTATCGTCGGGTTCCCCGTCATGGTTGAAGTCTTGTTCAAGGTACTGAGCACCCTGTATTTCGTTCTGGAACCTGTCGATAATTCTTCCAAGAGGGTCAATAACCTGGATATCTACGGGACATTCGGCAAGGAATTCAAGGTATGAAGGGCTGCCCTGATAACCGTAAACCCTCAGCTCATCTATTATCCCATCACAATAGCTATTTCCGCCAGAAGTCTTATTCCCAATTCTAAAGTTAACCGGCATTCCAGTTGTTGGAAGACCTCCTGTATAGCTCAGCCCACTATTGTCTGAATAATCTGCCTCTTTATCATTTATATAAATATGCATCCCATCCGGTCCCCAGGTGCAAACTATATGATACCAGTCCCAATTTTCTAAGCCTGTAGTCTTTAAAATATGCGAGTTGCCATTTTCTATGATAGTAAAGTCTATTGTATCTGCATCTACCTTGATAAAGGTATTATTAGATGCATCTATGTTGTACCAGAATAGATGTTTTGTAGCGTTTGTATTATCCTCAATATTAAAAGAAGGGTCATACCAGAGGTCTATAGTGTCTTCTACAGGGTTAAGATTGGTAGTAGGGAAATTTACCACACCGTTATATGTTGCTGAAAATTGCGTACCGTATCCTTGTTGACCTGTCACATAATTTACAGACCCTCCAATACCTCCCCCATTTCCTTTAATTGGGGTAGTTATCTCGACGGCTGAACCCATCTTGCTAAATAAGGTGATATCACCTTCAAATTTCTGATACTGATATCCGTAAATCTTGAAATCATCTATAATCCCACTGGCTGGAAGTGCTCCATCATAGCGCCTGCCTATATAGAAGTTGGCAGCTGTCTGGTTTACGCCCCCATAAAAATTAAGTCCGTCACTTGTTAAATAATCCGGTTCAGTCCTGTCCAAATACATGCGCATTCCTTGAGCTGGTCCCCAAGTACAGACGATGTGATGAACGCTCCCAGCTGTCCAGTATAAGGGATCGGTAGCTAATCTGTGAGTTTCGGTGACACCTATATTCTCTCTTATCCGAAACTCCAAACCACTGTAACCGCCAGTGATGGGAACAACTCCGATCCTTATAAAATTATCTGGATCTGCAGGATCATAGTAATCGAACAGGAATTTTGTAGTCGTATTCCCATTGAAATTGAAATTAGGTACATACCAGAATTCAATGGTCTCGCCATAGTAATCGTCATTACTATTTATATTACTGGCAGGAAATTGACAGCCCTGATTACTACTTGTGATACTAAGCCCTGTTTCTGTTACTCCATATCTATCATACGATGTAAAAGTTCCTCCAAGAAAATTACCACCAGTTCCATATGTTGGGTTTGTAACATCTGTCTGCGAGTTAAGCTTTGTCCAGAATCTTGGAGTCTCTGGGGGACGTGTTCCTAAGTGATAATAGTATTTAAAATTGGGCCCAGGATTCTGGTGGCACATTTGAAAACAGTTGAGATCCCCGCCCAGATTACCCCATTCTCCGCTTTCAAAATAACCAAATAAACCTGTTACATCTCTTTTGTGGACAATCCCAAGATCCTGACGGGTCATAGATATAGTTGCCTGATTGTTATAGTCTTTACCATGAGGGTTATGACAGGCAGGACAAGAAATATAAGAATCCTTCATTCCTCCTGGCTCTCCACTTAAATCTGAATCCCACCAGAGGTTTGTGAATTTCAGATGCGTGTCATGAAGGTTCTGGTTACTACTTGCAGGAATATCAGCAAAATTTGTTAAAAGAGGATTTCTGTTTATGACAGCACTTTCATCGTGACAGGAATAACAGAGGCGGAATTGATTAGCATTGTAGGCAGTAAGTCTTGGGATAAGCATAGGATTATTCCCACTTATCTGCATTAATCTAAACCCTTCTCTATAATTGCCTGTGCCTGCATATGAATTATCATACCCGTCAAAATGGATGAGTCGTGGATCATGGCATTCTGTGCAAGTCACGTTATATTTACCATGACCACTAATAAAGTATCCATAAGATGTATCATCTCCACCAACATTTTTTCCTGCTACACCATTTATTGTAGGGGCTGCATCATCATGGCAGGTAGCACACCACTGTTCCTTGCCTGCTGGGAGATATTCAAGATTATCCCCTGTATAAATGCCGCTATCCCAGTTTGCCTTTGCCATTGCTACTCCATCATAAGCGCCGTTTTTACTATGACAATCATCACAGACAGTTGTGTTTGCAAAATCCTGCATATCTGCAAATTGGTAAGGGTTACCGTGGTGCGGGGTATCGTCATAGTGACAATTCGTACAACCCATTGGCGGGTTTGGAAACGTAGACCAGAAATTGGGACCTCTGTCGTCCCACCAGTGAGTTTCATGAGACTGACCGAAAGAAGCGGGGAGGGCCATCGAGGGCAGCATCAGGCATACGAGCACGAACAGTATGAGGGCGAATGAAAATATAATGTTAATGCGCATATCTTTTAAATCATCGGTTATTATCGTCATATTATTAATTATACAAGCAAAATTAATACCACCCCTTTAATATCGAAACATTATCTTTGTTGAAAATTTAATTCATTAAATTCATACAGAAAATCATTGAAGCATAATGTTTTAGATTATCAAAAAATTAATAAAATATTATTAATAAATGATAATATAATAGATTTTTTTAAAAAATGCATTTACTATCAGGCATACATGCGTAAAAAATAATTCCTCTTGACAGTGCATGTGCAATTTGTTATGTTCAAAATATGAACGTTCATAAAATGAACAGTAAAAAGAGTAATGAAGAAGACTCTTACAAGTCCCTCCTTCTTCTTGATGAAATTTCAAAGGGTGAGGCACTTTCCCAGCGGGATCTCAGTAAAAAGCTCAACATTGCACTCGGTCTTGTAAACTCCTATATTAAAAATCTTGTTTCAAAAGGCTACATAACAATAAAGGCTATACCGGCAAAAAGGTATGCTTATTATCTCACTCCAAAAGGGTTTACAGAAAAGACGCGTTTAACGTATCAGCTCCTTCAGAGTTTTACAAACCTTTACAGGGAATCACGGAGAGACTTTAAAGAGCTTTTTACCAAACTATACCAGGAAGGTGTAAGGCGTGTTGTCTTTGCAGGCGCTGATGAAGTGGCAGAGATTGCATACCTTTCCCTCCAGGAATTCGATATTGCGTTTGCAGGCATAGTGGACAATGAACGTGAAGGCAAGAATTTCTTCAAGCACATGATAATGCCGTTTGAAAGCATACACGAAATTGAAGCTGATTTCGTCATAATCAGCTCGTTCTTGAAAAGGGAAAATATCTTTAAAAAGCTTGTTGAATCCGGGATACCACCTGAAAAGATAAAGAGCATTTTCCCCCAGTCACCTGAAAGTACATAGCGCAGTTCCGAAGGTCTTTGCCCTTCGGATTTTATAACATGGGAAAAATCGAATCATTGAACAGGATAAAGAACCTGAATGGCGGTAGCCTGTGTTGTTACTTTTTTATAGCTTAACACTGCATCCTCAATGTTGATATAAGAAATGCGATGAAGAGGGTTTCCGGTATGAAGAAGGGAAAAATAGTAAAGGCGTAATGGATCATCCTGTCATTAAATATCTTCCAGGCTTTATTCGTTCCAGAATAGAGGGACGGCACATCTTGCAAAAGACTATTACTAATACAGGCTGGTTATTTGCTGATAAAGTAATCCGTCTTGGTGTCGGGCTTTTTGTCAGCATCTGGCTTGCACGTTATTTGGGTCCGGAACAATTTGGTATCTATAGTTACGCGATTGCATTTGTGGCTTTGTTCTCTGCATTTTCTACTTTAGGGCTGGATGGTATTGTTGTAAGAGACATAGTGCATGATCCTGCTGATAAAGAAAAAACACTCGGAACCAGCTTCGTCCTTAAACTGTTCGGAGGGGTAGTAGCATTATTGATTGCTATTTCTACAGTTTTGTTAATAAGACCAGACGATATCCTTATTCACTGGCTGGTAGCTCTTATCGCAGCCGGTATGATCTTCCAGGCCTTTGATGTTATAGATTTCTGGTTTCAGTCACAAATTCAGTCAAAGTATACAGTTTATGCAAAAAATGCGGCGTTTCTTCTGGTAAGCATTACTACTGTGTTACTTATTCTTCTGAATGCCCATATTATTGCTTTTGCCTTTATTATTTTATGTGAATTTATAATGGGAGCTGTAGGTTTGGTTATAGCCTATCGTTTAAAAGGGTATTTTTTAAGGCAGTGGCGGTTTAGCCTCGCTCAGGTTAGGAAACTAATAAATGACAGCTGGCCACTGATACTTTCAGGCATTGCTGTAATGATTTATATGAGGATAGACCAGGTTATGATAGGAGAGATGCTCGGAGATGGTCATGTTGGAATCTATTCTGTTGCAGTAAAACTCTCTGAAGCCTGGTATTTCATACCTATAGCCATAACTATGTCTGTGTTCCCTGCAATAATAGATGCCAGGAAGATTAGCAAATCTCTCTATAATGAGAGATTACAGCAACTCTATAACCTAATGACATGGATTGCTGTTGCCATAGCCATTCCGGTAACATTCCTGTCTCATGATATTATCAGAATTGTCTATGGCACAAATTATATTCAGGCTGCACCTGTATTATCAATATATGTATGGGCCGGGGTTTTTGTATTTTTGGGTATTGCAAGTGGAAAATTTTTACTTGCTGAAAATTATACCCGCATAGCCTTTTATAGAACCTTGTTCGGTGCTGTAATTAATGTTGCTTTGAATATCATACTTATTCCAAAGTACGGCATTAACGGAGCAGCAGTCGCAACTTTAGTTTCATATTTCATGGCAGTATTTTTCTTAGTTTTTATTGATAGAACTCGTCAGCAATCGATAATGATGTTGAAGTCATTTTTATTGATACCACTTTTCAAAAATAAATCCTGATATATTACGTTGCCCGATGATAGTACGAATTAGATTATCCTCATGGAGTGTATAAGATATGGGAATAATTAAGTATGTAATCAAGAAAATAATTCCCTCGAAATATCATACCCACTTGTTAAGGATTAAGAATGACCTTCTTGATGGGTATTCTTTAAAGTCTTATTCCCAGGAAGGAGAGGACCTCATACTGAACAGGATTTTTGAGACACAAGAAAAAGGCTTTTATGTGGATATAGGCGCATTTCATCCTAAACGTTTTTCAAATACATATTTCTTTTATAAACGGGGATGGAGAGGAATAAATATAGAACCAAACCCTGATAATTTTAAATTATTCAAGAAACATAGAAAAAGGGATATAAATCTCCAGATTGGCATTTCGGATAGGGAAAGCTATTTGACATATTATATGTTTAATGAGCCAGCTCTAAATACTTTTGATAGGAATGTTGCTGAAAAAGTATCTCGTAACAATGAAATTTTTTATAAGATTGGACAAGTTAATATAAAAGTTGAGCGTCTGGAAGATTTATTAAATATGCATCTTCCCAAAAATATAGTGATAGACTTCATGTCTATTGATACAGAAGGCCATGACATAAATGTTATCGAATCAAACGACTGGAATCGTTTCAGGCCTAAGGTTTTGCTCATTGAAGACATCGGCAAGAACATATCAGATGTTTACCAATCAAATATACATATTTTTCTTACAGAAAAGAATTATTACTTATTTGCAAAAACAGTTAATACGCTAATCTATAAAGACTCCGAAAACAACTAAATATTTAAATCCGATATTGGTGTAATGCTCTAAGAGGTATCATGGGTCAAGGACTAGATGAAATAGAAAAATTAATATGGAGAGAGGGGATTAACGTCCCCATAGTTTTAATAATCTTTAATCGTCCGGACAAGACCAAAAAAGTATTTGCAGAGATTGCGAGGATTAAACCAAAAAAACTTCTAGTTATTGCAGACGGGCCACGTACTGATTATCCGGGTGAGATGGAACAATGCGCAGCAGCCCGTGCGATTACAGAAGGTGTTGATTGGGAATGTGAAGTATATAGAAATTATTCTGAAAAAAACATGCGGGGCCCGTGGAGAATTTCAAGCGGCCTGGATTGGGTTTTTTCAATGGTAGATGAAGCAATTATATTGGAAGATGATACTTTACCCGCTCAATCATTCTTTCCTTTCTGTCAAAAAATGCTCGAAAAATATCGGGATGATAAGAGAATTATGCATATAAGCGGAAACAATTTTGTACTTGATGAAATGAAATTAAATCAAGATAGTTACTATTTTTCCAAGTACACATTCACATGGGGGTGGGCTACATGGAAAAGAGCATGGGAGTGTTTTGATATATCTTTGCGAACATGGCCTGACTTTAAATCAGGGCATGCTATTGATTTTATAAGTGATAGCAGGGGCGAGAAGCGCTATTGGTCAAAAATTTTTGAGGATGTATATTCAGGAGATTCAGTCCATTGGGATTACGCTTGGACTTATGCAGTCTGGTCACATGGTGGTCTATGCATAGTACCACGTACCAATCTTGTTTTGAATATCGGGTTTGGAAAAGATGCTACACATACCTCGTCGAAATACGATCAAAGGGCTGATATTAAGAACACAGACATATGGGAGCTACGCCATCCAAATATATTTATTAGGAATACAGAACTGGACAGAGCCGCATTTTCTAATGTATTCAAGCCAAAAAATTATATTTGGCAATCTTATACAGCTATTAAAGAAAGACGTTTTATTTCGGCTGTGATAAACAAACTGAAAAATTGGAATAAATAACATTTGGGGATAAAAGTTGAAACAATAGGAATAGTGAGTGTCTCATTATCGTTTCTGCGTTCTTATAAAATCACAAAGAAATAACACAGATAGATTGGAGGTGATTCTTTATGAAATTGATAATTTTAGGCGGTGACGGATTTTGTGGTTGGCCTACTACACTCAAAATGTCGACGCTTGGATATGAGGTAACTATTGTAGATAACCTTTCCCGAAGAAAGATAGACATTGAACTTGAGTGTGAATCATTAACGCCGATTAGGCCGATAACAAAACGTCTATCTGCCTGGAAATCATTGACCGGCAAGCGAATCGATTTTCTAAACATTGATGTGGCAGTCCAATACAATAAGTTGTTGGAATTGTTTAGAACGCTGAAACCAGCGGCCATCGTACATTTTGCTGAACAACGGGCAGCACCTTATTCAATGAAATCATCTTATCATAAAAGATATACAGTGAATAACAATATCAATGCAACACATAATGTACTTGCGGCAATTGTAGAATCAGGCCTGGATATACACCTCGTTCATCTAGGGACCATGGGAGTTTATGGATACGGGACAGCTGGATTAAAAATACCGGAAGGATATCTTAAGATTATGGTTGGAACTGAGGGTGTTGGCATGGAGGACAAGGGTAGGCTTATTGAGATTCCATATCCGCCTGATCCCGGGAGCATATACCACATGACAAAAACCATGGATGCTTTAATGTTCTATTACTATAACAAGAATGATAAAGTGAGGATTACGGACTTGCACCAGGGTGTTGTGTGGGGTACTAATACACCGGAGACAATGATGGATGAATCACTCATTAATCGTTTCGATTATGATGGAGATTATGGGACAGTTTTAAACCGGTTCCTTATGCAAGCTGTCGTAGGTCACCCGTTAACCGTTCATGGCACGGGAGGACAGAAAAGAGCCTTTATTCACATTAAAGATACAACCGAGTGTATCAGACTTGCAATAGAAAACCCTCCCGAGAAGGGGAAACGTGTAAAAATATTCAACCAGACCACAGAGACCTTCCGGGTTAAAGATCTAGCAGAACTTGTTTCCAAACTGACCGGTGCAGCAATTCGCTACTATATAAACCCCCGTGTAGAAGCTAAACAAAATGAACTTGAAGTGCACAATGAGAAGTTCTTGAATCTTGGACTCAATCCCATAACCTTAAACAATGGACTTATGACAGAGGTGACAGACATAGCCCGGAAGTACAAAGATAGGTGTGACTTGTCGAAAATAATCTGCACGTCGCGATGGCGCTCTGATATCCCTGTTGATTTTGAAGGCTCTTCTAGCCCAAGAGAAGAAAGTGACAGTTTGTAAACATGCGCTGAGTAATGCTTTGTGTTGGTTTGTGTTGTGTCATTAGATTATTTTATAGAAAATATAGTTATCAATTTTCTATAAAAATACTGTTGAATTATCAAAAGGCTCTATATTAGAAACTTATATAAGATGCAAATAATCTTTTAAGACATTTCAAAATAATATTTCCTCATTTCTATGACTCTAGATTTAAATACCAAAGGCTTATCTTCCGAAGATTTGAAAACCATTGAGTCGCTGCTTGCACAATCATCACATAATCCACCGCAACTCGAGGATATATGGCAATTGATGGACAAAGTTTGGGATGAAATAGGTTGCGACAATAAGAAACTTGATCAAAAAAAGATTAAAGAATTTTATCATCATCCGGTCTGGATATTAAATGGTTTATTTATTGAACAACATGATCTTTCAATGCAGCACCGTAATGCAATATCAGACTGGATAGTAAAAAAGAAACTTGAAAAAGTATTAGATTATGGAGGTGGTTTTGGAACACTGGCCCGATTGATTGCTGAAAAAGATCCGGATGTAACTATTGATATTTACGAGCCTTATCCGGGTAATTATTCCAGTTCAAAAATCGCTGATTACAGTAGTATCCAATATGTAAATTCAATAAGCGAGCTTTACGACTGTATCATGAGCATAGATGTCCTTGAGCATGTTCCTGATCCACTGAAAATATTTTCCCAGATGATTGAATCGGTTAAAAAGAACGGTTATTTGATTGTTGCGAATAATTTTTATCCTGTAATTAAATGTCATCTTCCCTCAACATTCCATCTGCGCTATACATTCAATATCTTTGCTAAATTGATGGGCCTTGAATTACTATGGCCTTGTAAGGGTAGTCATGCAAATATCTACCGAAAAAGAGGGGACGGGTCTTTTAATTGGGATCGGATTAGAATGTATGAGAAAGTTTCACGAATGTTGTTTCCTTTCCTCAATATCCTCCATATTTTTTACCAGAAATTGAAGAAAATTATTTAATGAAACCTCTTCTTCTTAGTACCTCGGACATCGAAGGTGGTGCTGCGCGGGCTGCATACCGTTTGTATACTGGTTTAAAAATCTCGGGAATTGATTCGAGGATGCTGGTGGGGCTTAAGTATAGCGATGACCTTAATGTCATTGGTCCAGCAACGAAAATAGGGAAAGGAATGGCTGTTCTGTCACCTACACTTGACATTTTACTACTCGAGTTCTATCGAAGAAGGGACCCTGTCTTGTTTTCTCCGGCGTGTGTACCTGAAAACGTAGCTAAAAAGGTGTCGTTACTAAATCCTGACTTAATTCACCTACACTGGATTGCCGGAGGGTTTTTACGTATAGAGACATTGCGAAAGCTTAAAAAACCTATTGTTTGGACACTCCATGACATGTGGGCTTTTACAGGAGGCTGCCATTATGATGAATCTTGCGGAAGATATATTTATTCATGCGGAAGTTGTCCAATATTAAAAAGCGGAAGAGAACATGACCTTTCTTACTGGATATGGAAACGCAAGAAGAGAGCTTGGAAGGATCTTAATATCACTGTTGTCACGCCAAGTCATTGGCTTGCAGGGTGTGCCAAAAATAGCTCGCTGTTTAAGAACTATCGTATAGAAGTAATCTCAAACGGGATCGATACAAAGCTTTTTAGGCCGGCTGATAAAAAAACAGCTCGCGACATATTGTCCTTGCCTCAGGATAAAAAATTAATTCTGTTTGGAGCCATGCAAAGTACGACGGATAAAAGAAAGGGTTTCCAGTTTCTTCACCCTGCGTTAAAATCACTTATTAAGAATGGCCGGCATGAAAAGGTTGAGTTGATTGTTTTTGGAGCAACCGAGCCTCGCAACAAACCTGATTTCGGGTTAAAAGCCACTTATGTGGGGCAGTTAAAGGATGAAATAAGTTTAGCACTTCTCTATTCAGCAGTGGATGTTTTTATTGCACCGTCTATTCAGGAAAATTTTTCAAATACTGTAATGGAAGCACTATCTTGCGGCACTCCGTGTGTGGCTTTTAATATCGGCGGCATGCCGGAAATGATTGAGCATGAGAATAATGGATATCTGGCTAAACCATTCGATCCAGAGGATCTTGCAGTCGGAATAGAGTGGATTCTAAAGGATGAAATGCGGAGGAATATATTATCAAAACAGGCCCGGCAAAAGGTTGAAAAAGACTTCAAACTGGAGCTTATGACACAAAGATATATTGATTTATATAACGAGCTTATTGTCAGAAAATGAAATACTAAAAAGTAGAAGCTGTTTAGCAGTCATTTTTTCATGCATATCAAATCCGTTGTGTCTACATAGGTCTATTTATTATTCAGTTCGATGTTAGCTACTCCAAAAGTCAGCATAATCACAGTCTGCTTGAACACCAGGAAACATATTGAAGATACCATACGCAGTGTTCGTAGCCAGACGTACAAGAATATTGAATACATAGTCATTGACGGAGGCTCAACGGACGGCACGACTGAATTATTACAAAGGCATGATAAAGAAATAGATTACTGGGTTAGTGAAAAGGATAGGGGCATATCTGATGCTTTTAATAAAGGATTGAGGGCTTCGACAGGTGATATAGTCGGGTTTCTCAATTCAGAGGATTATTATATCAACGATAATGTTATTCAAAGTATAGTGGATGTATTTCATAGCAATCCGGAAGCTGGAGTCATCTATGGAAAGACATATTATATCCCCGAAAATTCTTCTGATATTGTCGGGGTAATGGGAGAGGTATTCACGCCTGAGAAAATGAAAAAAAGAAATATCATGCCCCATCAGTCTGTCTTCACAAAAAGGGAGGTCTTTGAGCGTTTCGGATTATTCAAGTTAGAGTATAAATTTGCAATGGATTATGAATACTTTCTCAGAGCGACCAGGTTCTATCGGCCATTATTTATAGATGATGGTCTCGCTGTGATGAGACTTGGCGGTATTAGTGATATTAAGAAATTTGCAGTGTGTACAGAATTGTTCAAGGCCCAGATTGCTAATAACATATCTTGGCTATCTTCTTTAATGACATTGCTCTACCATTACTTTACATCCGCAGGATTGAAATTCTTAAGATTTTTTCATATATATACACTAGGTCACCTGTATAAAAAATTAGGCTTAAAAAGTAAATTCTGAGCTAACCCAGATACGGAGATATATTAAGGGGTTATTATAGACTCTTAAACCAAACCCTATGAAAATTCTTCAAATAACTCCTTATTTCTATCCTGCGTGGTCGTATGGCGGTATACCACGAGTGGTCTACGAGCTTTCGAGGGCTCTTGTCAGGTCAGGCAATAAAGTAGTTACACTGACTACAGATGTATTGAGTAAAGAGAAGCGATATGAGAAGAAAGAGGATAGTATTGATGGAATTGAAACACACTATTTCCCAAATATCAATAATGCGCTTGCATATCATTACCAGATGTATTTACCAAGAGGCATGCGAAAGTGGTTTTCAGATAGTCTGAAAGATATTGATATTGCACATCTCCATGGTCACAGGCATTTCTTGAATAATATAGCGTTTGAATCTTTAATGAAAAAGCAGATTCCATATGTTTTATCAGCACATGGCACCGTTTTAAAAATCGAAAGGAGAATTGCTCTAAAAAGCATATTTGATTTCTTTTGGGGTAACAAGATAATACAACATGCTGCACATTTTATTGCAGTGTCAGAAAAAGAGGCTAAGCAATATGTATCGGTGGGCATTCCCAGAGAAAAAATTTCTGTTGTCCTTAACGGCATTGATGTAGAAGCCTATCGCGAACTTCCGGAAAGAGGAGCATTCAGCGAGAGATATGACCTTAAGAATAAAAAAATCATTTTATATCTTGGAAAGATTACCCCACGTAAGGGAGTAGATGTCCTTGTTAAGGCTATGGCAGAATTACCTCATAGCGATACTGTGCTTGTTGTCGCAGGAAATGACATGGGTTTTAAATCTACAGTTGATAAACTGATAAACGAACTTGGTTTACAGGAGAGGGTTATTTTCACAGGATTGCTTGTAAACTCAGAGAAACTTTCTGCTTTTGTTGATGCAGATGTCCTTGTATATCCTGCTATCTATGAGATATTCGGCCTTGTTCCTTTTGAGGCGATAATGTGCGGAACCCCTGTTATCGTTACAGACGATTGCGGATGCGGGGAGATTATAGGCAAAATTGGAGCAGGAGACATTGTGCAATATGGAGATGTTGAAGGACTGAAGGACAAGATTCTTGATGTGCTCAACAATAGAGAAGAAGCTCAGGTAAAGGTTGAGAAAGGAAAGGAATTTATACAGCACCATCTCAGGTGGGAAATTATCTCGAATGAGATTATGAAGGTATACGAAAAAATTCATGCATCTGTGTAGTCATGGCCGTTCTTAGTATCCCAAGAGTTCAGCCATGGATAAACGATATTTCAATAGCAGGTTAAACATGTTGTTAGTTTTAATGCGCCGCTTGCTGCACAAAGCCCATCTTTTTGCAAACATTGCGGGTATTTTCAGAGCCATGCTCAGGTAGGATCTGAGATAAATTGAAAAGAGCGAAAGGAGACTGTTGCTCTCAGTGAATTTGGTCAGTTCACTTTTTCCGGCAAAGAGAAAATATGACTGTACGAGGTAGCGCCAGGCAGTGACCAAAGGAAGTACGAACAGCAGGAACCAGGGGAAATTCTTTATCGCTACCCATAGATGGTTTCTCTCAACAAAGAAGATTTTCTGGAAAGAGAATTTGCCGGCGGTCATAGAATAGAAATGATGGACATAGGCATTCGGTGCAATAACTATTTTCCAGCCGGCCCATCGCAAACGGAGCCCCAGATCCGTGTCTTCGCAATATGCAAAAAAATCCTCATCAAAAAAGCCAACCTCTTTTAAAGCTTCGCTTCTCAGTAAACAGGCACAGCCGCTGAACAGTAAAACTTCTTCTGTTTGCTTTATATCCGGGACAGGCATGCCGCGCATAGCCTGCCTGGACATTCCGTCGAGCGTTATGCCGACCCCGAACGAATCCAATACCCCTTGTTTATTGCCGTCGATGATAATGGATGCTACTGCCCCGATCTTATCATCTGACTCGGCAGTTGATACCATGGATCTGATCCATTGAGGTGTCGCAACTGCATCATTATTTATTAACGCTACGTATTTACCTTGTGCTTTTTCGATTCCTCTGTTATTCCCCCCGGCAAAGCCGTAATTTCTGTCCAGCCTGATTTTTTGAATATCCGGGAATTCCCGTGATAACATTCCCTGAATGTCTTCTTCAGAACCGTTATCAACGACGATAATCTCAAGAGGCTCGTAATCCTGGGCGTTGAGACTATTCAGGCAGTTCCTCAGGAGATTGAGGTTGTTTACCGTAACAACGACAACCGTTACTAACGGCTTATGCTCCTTCATTATTTTCAAGATGTAATCTCTTTCAGGAGTGCTGTGAATCCTTTCCGTAATAGGGGAGTCCCTTTGGATTTTCTATTGTTCTTTTCATGCAGTATTTCAGGTATAAGAAAAAATCTGTTGATTGGTCTTTACTCTTAGCTCACTTGTCTTTTATATATCTTTCTTCTATTTCTTTTAAAAAGGAAGAGAAATCAGATAAATGCTCCTTAAGAACACCGAAGATGA
>ENA-OSEO01001372-OSEO01001372.1-sediment-metagenome-genome-assembly--contig:-NODE-1372-length-44625-cov-4.750718_pt1 | contig 44625 bp, 45 predicted proteins | sample MGYA00237883_ERZ534232 | MGnify/ENA metagenome assembly ERZ534232 | reverse complement strand
TATGGAAAATCGTTCGGTAATATTTTTATCTGAGTCAACGTTACCCCTAAAGTAACTTTTTCTTTTGAGTCATTACGAACTAGAATTTGCCATTATCTGCGGCTGCAAATCAACAAGCCCAAGGAAATATCTACAGATGGTAAGGACTTATGAAATGGGCTGCGATTTTTTTCATTGAGAAAAGCAACGGATCATATTCTTGAGGGCCATTTTCGAACAGCCACCCGAACCAGCGTAAATGATGAACTCTGATTCGGTGTTTTTAAGATCAGGACCCACGCGTGAGAGTATAGCTGATTAGTTTACTGGTCTTCAGGCGGCAGCCAATTCATTGATATGGCGATAAATAGAACTTTGGATTGAGATAATCGGGAAAAGAGATTCATCGCATCCTCCTCGCACCATTAATAGTTGAAAAACCGATAAGTCGATTATCGATTGTGAACCAAAACTATCATGTTCGTAATCGTACAAGGGGGATGGTTTGAAATAACAATAAACCGACAAGAAAAGGGTTCAAAAATTTTAAACAAAAATAAATTTCTTAATCCAAATAATGGATCTAATTTGATATTTCATTACTGATTATCGAACGGCAAAGAAACCTTGTTTAAAAAAAGTTATGTGATACAATAACAAATATTGAGGAAAAATTATGGATGATAATAAGAATCTGAGCGAGACCGAACAGATGTATCTGGTTACAATTCGTAAAATATGCGAATTCTGTAATGCGCCTGTCCCCATTCCTGATATTGCCAAAGAGCTTGGCGTACAACCTGTTTCGGCCAGTCAGATGGTCAATAAATTGGCTGAAAACGGCTTTGTAAATTACCTGCCTTACAAGGGGGCAGAATTGACCGATGCCGGCAAGAAAATATCCACCCGTATCTTGCGGCACAGAAGGCTCTGGGAAGTTTTTCTCGTCAAAGTTCTCAGCATGGATATTGAGGAAGCGGATATACTGGCATGCCAGATCGAACACGTCACCTCTCGCGAAGTGGCGAATCGGCTCGCAAAATTCCTGGATGATCCAAAGGTGAGTTATCACGGCGATCCCATCCCGGCTGATGAAGAATCCTCAATTACAGTCCCGGAAGGCATCTCGCTTGATATGTTGAAGGTTGGACAAACCAGCCAGGTGATTCACATTAATGGTGATTCGGCAGTATCCAGTTTCCTGGCAAAAGAGGGGCTTCAGCCAGGTGTTCAAATCACTTTATTGGCAATTGGCAACAATGGAGATCTACTCTTGGGATTGGGGCAAGGACACGTTCATTTATCCGGGGAAATGGTTGACTCCATCGTGATCAGCAATGCATTTCAAAATCAGCGTCCAAGAAAGGAACGACAAATGTCAACAATTCCATTAAGCAGTCTGTCAGTGGGGCAAAAGGGAATTATTCAGAAACTCAATTTTAAAGGGGCGTTAAGACAACGCCTTTTGGCTATGGGGCTGGTGACCGGTGAGACGATACAAGTAAAGCGGATTGCACCGTTGGGCGACCCCATTGATTTCATCGTCAAGGGATATGACCTCTCACTCAGAAAGAGTGAGGCTGATGATGTTTTGGTAACCTTGGCAAAAGAGGAATAATGAGCGCAAACGTTATTCCTCTCACAATGTCTTGCATTGGTGAAAGGGTCAGACTTGAAAGAATATTGGGGGGCGAGGGAATCAATAAACGTTTGGCTGCACTTGGGTTAACGCCAGGTACTGAGTTATGCATTGTTCAGGATGCGGGAGGCCCCCTTTTGATCTCTGTAAGAGATTCAAGGATCGCGTTGGGGCGTGGGATGGCTCACAAGGTCATGGTGAGCCCGGAATTGTAGCCAAATGAGTAAAAATCGGAGGAAATCAATATGAAGAAATTCACTGTAGCCCTTGCCGGAAATCCGAATGCTGGAAAAAGCAGTGTGTTCAATGCGCTGACCGGATCTCACCAGCATGTTGGTAATTGGCCGGGAAAAACCGTTGAAAAGAAGGAAGGTCAGTTCCAGAAAGATGGTTTTGAAATAACTGTTGTGGATCTGCCAGGTACTTATAGTCTTACCGCATTTTCCCCAGAAGAGGTCATTGCCCGCGATTACATCATTAACAACAAGCCTGATGTGGTTGTGATTATTCTTGATACGGCAAATCTTGAGCGAAATTTATACCTGGCTGTGCAGGTATTGGAGCTGGGAGTACGGGGGATCGCGGTGCTCAACATGACGGATATTGCCGAGAGCAGGGGAATAAAAGTTGATCACGAGCAACTGTCTCAGAAACTGCATTCACCTGTTATCAGGACGATTGCCAGTAAAGGAGTAGGGGTTCCGCTTTTGGTTGAAAGCATCATGAACATCGCAAAGGAGAAGGGAGCATGAAAAACTACTCCGACACTAATGACCAGGAATTTTATATTGACTACGGCCAGGAAATTGAGACTGAAATTAATCGTCTCGTTGAATTGGTCACCTCAACGCCGACTGTTTGTTCAATGTATCCGGCGCGCTGGCTGGCGATAAAAATGCTGGAAGAAGACGAAGACGTGTCCATGCGGTTGAGAGTATTGCAAGGCGGGTCCGACTTGTTAGTCTACGCCAGTGATAGTATTGAAGGATTAAAGAAGATATTGGGGGATGACGTAGAAATCTTTATGGCAGATCGCAGGTATGGATGGATCAATGGACTTGTCAGAGAAGTTGTTCAAAAACCTGCCGAGAACCGCTTATCGACCTCCGACAAGATCGACAAGATTGTTACCAATCGCATTCTTGGAATTCCTATTTTTCTTGTTGCCATGTGGATCGTGTTCAAGCTAACCGCAGATGTTTCTGCTCCATATTTGGATTGGGTGGATGGTTTGATCAACGGCCCGATTGCCAGGTGGGGGGTTGCTTTGCTTGGATGGCTTGGCCTTGGCGGGACCTGGGTTGAAGGTCTGTTCCTTGACGGGATTATCGCTGGCGTCGGCGGAGTGCTCGTTTTTGTGCCGGTGTTGATGTTCCTTTATATCGCTTTGGCAGTCCTTGAAGACTCGGGCTACATGGCGCGCGCCGCTTTTGTCATGGATCGTTTGATGCACGCGCTTGGATTGCACGGCAAGAGCTTCTTGCCTATGCTGGTAGGTTTTGGCTGTACAGTTCCCGCGATCTACGCGACGCGCACGTTGGAGAATAAAAAGGATAGGATCCTGACGGGCTTGCTGGTGCCGTTTATGTCTTGCGGAGCACGACTTCCGGTCTATGTATTGTTTGCGGCAATCTTCTTCCCGAAGAATCCCAGCATTGCAGTTTTCTCCATGTATCTACTTGGGATCATTGTTGCCATCTTACTTGGATTGGTACTGAAAAAGACTTTGTTCAAGGGCAAACAGCAATCAACCTTTGTAATGGAATTGCCGCCTTATCGTGTGCCAACGTTGCGTGGTGTCTGGACCCATACCTGGGAGCGCACTGGCGCCTTCCTGCGCAAAGCCTGGACGGTGATCATGGTGACCAGCATCATCCTTTGGCTATTGATGTCCATTCCGGTGGGGGGCAACGGGACTTTTGCAGACACAGATGTGAATAACAGCGTTTTTGCTACGGTAAACAAGGCTATTGCGCCTGTTTTTGAACCGCTCGGTTTCAATAGCTGGCAGGCCAGTGGTTCCTTGCTGACCGGTTTTGTCGCCAAAGAAGTTGTAGTTAGTACAATGTCTCAGGTTTATGCCGTTGAAGAAGCTGGCGATGAGGGGGCTGAAGAGATGCCTACCTTCCTGCAGGATGTCGGCGAGATTGTTTCTTCTTTTGCTGTAGCCACATTTGATACCGTAAAATCACTTCCTATGATCATTGGTGTGAATCTGTTTGAAGAAGAACCTGAAGAGGAGCCGACGGCGCTTATGGGCGCGATAAGGGATGGGTTTGAATCAACAAGTAATGGGCACGGCGCTTTGGCTGCTTTGGGATTCATGATCTTTGTCTTGATCTATACCCCTTGTATGGTGGCAATCGCTGCCGAAAAACAGGAATTGGGAATGAACTGGACGTGGGTCAGTATTTTTGGCCAATTGATCCTGGCGTGGCTGCTGGCTCTGATCGTTTTCCAGGGAGGAATTCTCTTGGGGCTGGGATAAATCTGGCGAGAGAGCATCAACTCTCGTCTCGGTTGATGCTCTCTTTTTTGTTTGATTGGAGGATAGTTTGGTAAACCTCGTTTTACGGGAAATCAGAAATAGCAATGAGCCTTTCTCAACAGCAGCCTTGAGCGAAAAACTCGATATTGATCGAGCAGCGCTTGAAGGCATGCTGCTATATTGCGTTCGTAAAGGATTTTTACTCGAAAACCATAGTGCCCAGGAAACGAAAGGGATGGTATGTGCCAGTGGCGGGTGTGGTGCATCCTGCCCGGGATTGGATCAATGTACTTTCGTTGCCCGGATGCCAAAAATATATACAGTTGCAAATACAAAGAGGAAATAACTAAAAACAATTTCTATCCACACGAAAAAAATGAAAGCAAACGATCAATGAGAGCCTAATGACAATTTCATTAGGTTCTTTTACTTGGCAAGATAATTGCATCGGAGATAACTTGGATATTACCGGGTAATAATTTTTAAGTGCATTCATTGATGTCTGGTTTTATCACAGCAGCTTCAAACAGGAAGGCTATTCATGAATCATCACAGCAGAAAACCACCCGAGAAATATTTATTGGTTAACGATCAATTTTTACCTGTTCATATAAAATATGATTCGCCAATTTTGTATGAATTAAAAGAGTGCTCATGCGAGCTATCCAAAACAAAATTGAATGAACTATTGTCCAATGGAACGATGGGGGCTGAGTATCAACCGATATTGGCTTTGGATACACTAAAAATATTCGCATATGAGGGCTTGGCACGTTTTTCAGACCCATCAGGCAAGGAAGTACTTCCGGATATTGTTTTTGCTTCGCTGCATCAATTCCCCTCATTATTATTTCATCAAGAATACGAACAAAAAAAATTCCAAATTAAGAACGCCCCTGCGGGGGAAAAGTTGTTCATTAATCTGGACCAGGATTCTTTTTTTGCTTATCAAGGGAATTACCGTACTAATCCGTTATTTATCCTTTTTGAAGAACATAAAAACCGGATTGTGGTTGAGTTGACTGAAAACTGCAAGGTAATTGATGCGATTGGCAGCAAGAAGGTTATTTCAATTCTAAGAAAAAACAAAATACTATCAGCAATCGATGATACATTTAAGCCAAATTCTCTTTTCTCTTTTGACGTAATTCCTATGATCGATTTTATTAAGCTTGATAAATCTGTCGTAAAACGAACCATTAAGGATGACCCGGATTTGTTTAAATATGTAGTGGATGTGATCAATAATGCCCACCAGATCGGGAAGAGACTTGTATTGGAAGGGATTGAGAATGAGGCAGATCTGTCGTTTGCCGGGGAGCTTGGAGTGGATTTCGTTCAGGGGATGTATTTTAGTAATCAGTTCATCAATAAAACTGATCTGATATTAAAAACCGAGCAAATTGACTCGACTTATCAACAATAAAAACTATAATTAATAAGGTTCTTTAAAAATTTAAACAAGGTGTACTGATGGCTGACATCAGGACATAACAGGTGGAAGCTGGTGAGAATCCGGCGCTGTGCCGCAACTGTAACTGGAATTAGTCCAGGAGTCAGGGAACCTGCCTTGTTTGTTTTTTTTGGTAATCCTTCTCGAGCAAGGAGGTGGTCTTACAATGATTGCTTTATTACTCGCTCAATCTCAAAGGATTGGGCTTTTTGCTTAAATTATTGCTTACAAGGAAGAATAAAGTTTTTATGGAATTTCCTCTCGTACCGCAAATTAATGATTATGCCGCAAAGCAAGCTCGACAACGACAGCACTGTCTGACAAAACCGTTGGGTTCACTGGGCTTTCTTGAGGAACTTTCGATTCAGTTGGCTGGCATGACCGGTAATCCGAGGCCTCGCTTCAGCAAAAAGGGCGTGATTGTCATGGCTGCGGATCATGGCATCGCTCTGGAAGGGGTCAGCGCCTATCCACCTGAAGTGACGCAGCAAATGGTCTTGAATTTCATCCATCAAGGAGCGGCAGTAAATGTGCTGGCAAGACAAGCCAACGCAGAGGTGAAGGTTGTCGATATTGGAGTTGCCTGTGATTTCAATGACATAAACGGATTGATCCATCGCAAGATTGCTTCAGGCACGCAGAACATGGCTAATGGGCCTGCCATGACGGTTAAACAGGCTGAAGAGGCAATTTACATTGGAATGGAGATTGTTGCAGGAGAAATCGAAAACGGACTTGACCTGTTGGCAACCGGAGAAATGGGCATCGGCAACACCACAGCTTCTTCAGCTATTACGGCTGTTTTAACCGGTCTGCCAGTGGAGAAGGTTACCGGCAGGGGTACTGGTATTGATGATTCGGGTCTGGCTCATAAAATTGAAGTGATCCGCAAAGCGATCATGCTGAATAATCCCAATCCTGACGACTCCTTGGACGTGTTGAGCAAATTGGGCGGATTTGAGATCGCCGGATTGGTTGGGGTCGTCATCGGCGCAGCTGCACGACGTGTGCCTGTAGTTGTGGACGGGTTCATTTCAAGTGTGGCGGCGTTGCTGGCAGTTCGATTGGTTCCCTCAGTAAAACAATATTTGATAGCCTCTCATCAATCCGTGGAAATCGGACAGTTGGTCATATGGCAGGAGTTGGGTTTGCGGCCGATCCTTAACCTGGATATGCGGCTGGGAGAAGGCAGCGGAGCCGTATTGGTTTTTCAAGTAATCGAGGCGGCAACGAGCATCCTGGATGAAATGGCGACGTTTTCAGAAGCGGGAGTCAGTGACAGGGATGAAGCAGCTTAAATTGGCAATCGGATTTCTAACCATCCTTCCATTTTCAGGAAACGATGAATACCGTCCCGGCGATCTGGGAAGGGCGTCAGGCTGGTTCCCGCTCATTGGTGCTGTCTTGGGCGGGCTGACGGCGGCCGCCTTTTGGGGGCTTGAAAAAGTCCTGCCTGCTTTTGTAGCTGCGGCTTTGTCGACGGCGGTCTGGATCGGGCTCACCGGCGGCCTTCACCTGGACGGCCTGGCCGATAGCTGCGACGGACTTATGAACGCTTCAAGCCGCGAACGGCGGCTGGAGATCATGAAAGACCCGCGCCTGGGCACTTTCGGTGCCATTGGCTTGATCCTGACCATTCTGTTGAAATTTGTCTGTCTGAACAGCCTGCCAGTTCAGGAAGTCTGGATCATTCTGCCGTTGGCTGCAGGGTTGGCGCGCTGGCTGCTGCTGTGGGCCGGCAAACAAAAGCCTGCCCGGCCTGGCGGCATGGGCGCGGACTTCTCTTCCGGGTTGAAGTTGTCCTCTTTTCTTTGGGCTGGATTGACGATCACCTTACTGGCTAGTCTGGCTATTTGGCTCTTGGGGTGGAGTGCCTTGATTGCGCTGGTGGTGGTCCATGTTGCGGCATGGTTGATTTTCAGATTGGCCAGATCAAGACTGGGCGGCCTGACCGGTGACGTCTTTGGCTTGCTGGTTGAGGTCTCTGAAGTGGCCGTTTTGCTGTGTTTATGTATAAGGATATAGGTTTTTACATGCGTCATTTCCCTTTTAGAATTGGCACAACCTCATATATTATCCCTGACGATATTCTCCCCAACGCGCGTTTCCTGGCCGGGAAAGTGGACGATATTGAACTGGTGTTGTTTGAGGTGGATGACGGACCTAATAATTTACCTGATGCGGCAGCCATTCGCGAACTGAAAAGTCTGTCCGACCGCTACGATCTGACTTATACGGTTCACCTGCCGCTGGACTTGCGCCTGACGGGAGACGACGGAGAAAGGCACCAATCCTTGTTGAAGGCCAGGAAAGTGATCGATTGCACCAGGTCACTGGAACCCTTTGCCTACGTTCTGCACCTTGACGGCAAGGAACTGCTGAATTCAAACGATGTTGAGGCGAAAGCCTCCTGGGACAGGCAGGCAGTTGAATCTTTGAGATTGGTGGGTGAATGGGTGGGCGATCTGAATTTGCTGGCAGTGGAGAATCTGGAAAACTATCCGCTTTCCACCTGGGATGTCCCCATTTCTGCAGCAGGTGTGAGCCGCTGCGTAGACGTTGGGCACCTATGGCTGAACGGTCACGACCCGCTCGCTTTTTTGGACGCGCATATCGCGGAGACGCGTGTGATCCATGTGCACGGTATCGCCGAAAGGGATCATAAATCACTGGCACATGTTCCAAAAGAAGAGTTGCAGCGCGTATTTGAATATCTGAAGCGGGCTGATTTCCGCGGCATCGTCACCGTTGAGGTCTTCGGTGAAGAAGACTTCCAGTCCTCCATGCAAGCCGTTGATGGGATTGCGGAGTAGAAAGAGAGAAGGACTATGGGCAAACAGTTGACTTTGATCCTGGGCGGTGCGCGCAGCGGCAAATCTTCTTATGCGCAGTCCGTAGTCGAAGAAAGCAAGGAGTCGGCATTGTTCGTCGCGACGGCCACCGCCGGAGATGAAGAGATGGAGGCAAGGATCGCGGCACATCGTTCAAATCGTCCTTCGCATTGGTCCACGCTTGAAGCGCCTCTTCAGGTTGGACGCGCCATCCGTGAAGCGGAATCCACACCCTGGGTGCTGATCGACTGCCTGACCCTGTTGACGAGCAACGTCCTTTTTACCTGTGCCGAGCCTGTTGATGAAAGTGAATTCAGAGCCAGCTTGAAGCAGGAGATCGACGACCTCCTTGATGCCTATCGGGCACACCGGGGGGAATGGCTGATCGTCAGTAACGAAGTGGGGCTGGGTCTCGTCCCACCCGACCGTTTGAGCCGCTTTTACCGGGACGGCCTGGGATGGGCCAACCAAATCATTGCCAGGGCTGCCGATAAAGTCATTTTTTTGGCTGCCGGAATTCCAATGAAATTAAAATAGCATCATACGGTTGTGGAAGATAGTATTTTAGTACGGGGACAGGTAATTTCTTCCGGTCAACCGGTGATGTAAGTCCATTTATGGGTTACCATTGTAGTTAATCAGAAAAATGAGTAACTCATGAGATAATTTCTCATCTGTGTTTATTGTTTGATGTAATCTTGGTTTTAGAATTATAGAATGTTCATTAAGAGTGTAAATGGAATCACAAAGACTAAGACAAATGCTTGCGCAGTATAAAAATGGCGAACGCTCCATGGACCAAATCATGGAAGAGCTGAAGATACTTCCTTTTGAACCATTGGAAGAGTATGCCAAAGTTGATAACCATCGCGCGATCAGAACCGGCGTTCCTGAAGTGATCTTCGCTGAAGGGAAGATACCTGAGCAGGTCGCTCAAATATTCCTAAAATTAATGGAACATAACAACCAGGTGTTGGCCACCAGGGTAAATGGGGATATGTACGACAAGATCCGCGATCGCATCCCTGAAGCGGTCTACCAGCCTCAGTCTCGAATTCTATATCTTGACCGCGAACCGGAAAGAGAAAAGCAACCGGGCGTTCTGGTGATCACGGCCGGTACATCCGATATCCCTGCCGCCGAAGAGGCTGCCATTACGGCCGAGTTGATGGGCAACAAGGTGGAACGCCTGTTTGACGTGGGTGTCGCCGGGCTGCACCGTATTCTCGGTAATCTTGATCTGCTTCAAAGAACCAACGTGATCGTCGTGGCAGCCGGAATGGAAGGGGCGCTGCCCAGCGTGGTCGGCGGGCTGACTTCCGCACCGATCATCGCTCTTCCCACCAGTGTGGGGTACGGCGCCAGTTTTAATGGTTTGGCCGCCTTGTTGGGTATGCTGAACAGCTGCGCGAACGGCATTGCGGTGGTCAATATCGACAACGGCTTTGGAGCGGGCTGCATGGCCGCCAGGATCAACCGGCTTGCTAAAAACGGCGACACAGCCAAATAAGAACGCAAGTAAAATGACAAACGAAAAATTGGATGCTGCATTGGAGAATAAGTGGGAACAGCTTTTGGGGGAGATCTCCGGCTATTCTTCGGCGGTGATCGCATATTCGGGAGGGGTGGATAGCAGTTTGCTGGTCTATGCCGCGGTTCAGGCGCTCGGCCAAAAAATAACGGCGGTAACCGTCGTTTCGCCAATCCTGGCGCAAAGCATGTTGGACCAGGCGTCCGATTTTGCTTCTCAGATCGGTTTTCCTCACATCGTTTTACCGGTTGAACAACTCACCGACCAGGTGTTTATTTCGAATCCACCGGACCGCTGTTATTACTGCAAGAAGCTTTATCTGGATCGATTGGTCGAATATGCCAAGGAGCATCACTTGGAAGTGGTATTGGAAGGCCAAAATACGGATGATCTATGCGATTATCGACCGGGGGGCAAGGCCGTCAAGGAGAGCGGTGTTCGCAGCCCGCTTGCGGAAAATGGATTCACGAAGCAGGAGATTCGCCTGCTGGCCAGGCATTTTGGCCTGACCGTGTGGGATAAGCCAAGTACCCCCTGCCTGGCTACCCGTATTCCATACGGCTCTCCTGTGACAGAAAAAGCCCTTCGTCAGATTGAAAAGGCGGAAAAATACTTATTGGAACAGGGGTTTCAAGTTGTACGAGTGCGCCACCTCGACGATGAGGCGCGAATTGAAGTACTGCCTGATAAGATCGGGGAACTGGTCTCAATACGCGAGGAGATCGTAAAGGTTTTTCGTGAGATCGGGTATAAATACGTCACCATTGATTTGCAGGGATACAGAATGGGTAGTTTAAACGAGGTTTTAAAAACATGAAGACACTTTATTGCGATTGTTTTTCGGGCATCAGCGGCGACATGTTCCTTGGGGCGTTGATCGATGCCGGTTTGCCGGTGGAGTATTTGGCGGAACAATTAAACCTGCTGGATTTGCATGAATTTGAGGGCGTTAGCGCCAACAAGATAAACAAAGGCGCCATCCAGGCAACGTTGATCGATTTTGATATTCACGAGCATTCACATGACCCCGATGACGGGCACGACCATCACCACCATCACGATGATTACGACCATGATGAAGGGCATGAGCATCATCATGGATACGATCATCACCATCATCACGACGATCATGATCATGATGGTGACCACGAGCATCATGAAGAACATGAGCACGACGAAGAACATGAGCATCACCACCATCACGCTTCTCGAAATTTCAAAGAAATTCGCGATCTGATTGGGCGCAGCCGTTTGTCTGATGTGGTCAAACAAACCAGTATCAAGATCTTCCAACAATTGGCAAACGCAGAAGCCAAAGTACACGGCACAACTGCCGATGAGGTCCACTTTCATGAGGTCGGGGCGGTGGATTCTATTCTGGACATTGTCGGCGCTGCCGTGGGTCTGGTCTATTTCGACATTCAGCAGGTCTATTCTTCCGCTTTGCCGCTGGGGACGGGCACGGTGCTCACCCAGCATGGTCTGCTGCCGCTGCCCGCGCCCGCCACCATGGAGTTGATGCGGGTCTCGAACATCCCTGTGGTTCCCTCAAGTGCCACACAGGAACTGGTCACACCGACCGGAGCGGCACTGCTGGCCACCCTGGCGTCTTTCCGCCAACCCGATATGCTGATTGAGCGGGTCGGTACCGGCGCCGGAAAACGCGACCTTGAATGGCCGAACATTTTCAGGGTGTTGATCGGCAATACCGAAAACGACAGCGAATCGCACATTGAGATCGAAACGAATATCGACGACATGAATCCGCAGTTATATGGATACGTCATGGCGAAGCTGTTTACAGCAGGCGCGCTGGACGTTTACTTTACGCCCATTTACATGAAAAAGAACCGCCCGGCCACAAAACTATCCGTCATCGCACGCCAGGCGGACGAAGCAGTCATGAGCGACATCCTGCTGCAGGAAACGAGCACGCTCGGCGTCAGGGTCAGTGCCGTCCGGCGAAACGAAGCCAAACGGGAAATGCGTACGATCGAAACCGCTTTTGGGACTGTTCCTGTCAAGTTGAAAATTATGAATAACCGAATTATCCAGGCAGCGCCCGAATATGACGTCTGCGCTGAATTGGCTGAGAAGTCAGGCAGTACGCTCGCGATAGTGCTTCAGGAAGCCAATGCCACAAGTCAGGAACTCATTGGTTCGGAGATAAACATCCAATAAAGGTAAAAAGAAACATCGGAAACATTGAAAACGGTTCGCGGCGATTTATATCGGCTTGAACCGTTTTTTTTTGCGATGTCTTATTTGTAAAGGTGGTGTTCCTGAATGAATTGGGACACGGACGCGGCAACCATTTCCTGGGTGGATACGTTTGATTTGGTTTTCTCGCGGATTTCACGCGAAGAAAGGTTTGAAACAGGTATGCTGATTTCCCGGAATTTTGGGGCTGCCTCAGGGAAGGAATTCAGCACCGCACCGATATCGCAAATTCCTCCCTCGCGTGAGACGATTCCGATCTGGCTGCAAGTCGATAAGAGTTCTTTTACGCGTACCCAACTGGCAAAACTGGAAAGCAGGTCGCTCCCGATAATATATACCAGTTCGGCCCCCTTGTTTTGATCGGCGATGATCTTGAGTGTATCGGCAGCGTAATAAGGCCCGGGACGTTCCACGTCCACAGTGCAGAGGCTGAAGAAAGGGTGGGGGGCGATCATCAACGAGACCATCGCAATGCGATCTTCAAGTGAAGCAGCCACACTGGATCGCTTGTGAGGTGGTTCAGGCGTGATCGTCCAAAAAACGCGGTCGAGGTTCAATTGATCGCGTGTTTCAAGGGCGATGTTGAGATGGGCCAGGTGGGGTGGGTCGAACGTTCCGCCCAGCACGCCGATTCTTTGCGTTTTTTTCATTCCAGCTATCATAATACCCTACGATTACCTTAAAAATAGTTGACTTTCCAGTGGAAAGTGCTATTATGAGATAAACCTTTGCGCAAACGTTTTCTTTTTTGCGGTAAGTATATCATATGATGGAGGCCTCGGGACATGAAAGCAAATGCATTATGGATTGTTGAACCCAATAAAATGGAAGTTCGGCCGTTGGAAGTTACGGAGCCGAATTATGACGAAGTGCAATACAAGACAAAAGCCTGCGGACTTTGCTGCTGGGATTCTTATCTTTATCAGGGGATCAGCGCTCCTGGTCCTATCCCTTACGTAATTGGACATGAAGGCGTCGGCATTATTGAGAAAGTCGGCAGTGACGTGAAGGGACTCAAACCCGGCGACAAGATCTTCTGCTCCGGCGGCTCAAATGAAATGATGGCAACACACGTCACCGTAAAACCTCGGTTTGTTGTCAAACTGCCTGACGAGACGGATGATTGGGTGGCCGCTGTTACAGAACCGACCACATGTGTGGTCAATTTATTGTTCCAGACTCACATTGAACCTGGCGACCACGTGGTCTTGATTGGCGCAGGCTATATGGGTACTTTGACCTTGATGGGGCTGACCAGAGGTTCACAGGCCGGACGCATTACCGTTTTCGAGATTCGCGAAGACAGAAGAAAAGCGGCCATGGAATATCAACCCGACGAGGTATTGGATCCTGAAAGCGCCGAAGGCAAAAAGGTCATAGACGAGATCATTGCCAAGGGCGGCGCCGATGTTGTTATTGAATTCAGCGCGGCGAAGTCGGGCTTTGAACTCGCCAATAAATTGTTCAAAATGGCCGGCAAGTTGGTCATTGGCAGCTGGCATCGGACCCCGATGGAATTCGACGGAACGAGATGGCATATGGGCGGCGTTACAGTCTATAATCTGTCGCCAATGGCCAACCCCCATTTTACAGAGATCCTGCCGCGTACCTATGAGCTGATCAAGAAGGGCGTTTATGAGCCCGGAAAACTGGTCACGCATGTGGCGAATTACAAAGACTGCAAGGATGTTTTCCTGCGCTCAATTGATAAAAAAGACAATTACATGAAAGGTGTAATTCTATTTGACGATTAGTCGTTTTTCTTTTTTCCTTTTCAGGGTAAGTGAATATTGGTAAAGTAACTGCCGCCTTCATCCTTAACGTCGTCGATCCGTTAATATTATTCTGGAAGGTGGCAGTTGCTTTTCAAAAAGTGTGCTGTCATTGTGAGATAAAATTGGAAAACCATATAAAATCTGATCGATTTTAATGACCGAGTGCTTTTGAAAGGAATAAAAGAGTGAGTAATAAATTTCCAAGGACCAAAATTGGTGAGCTTTCCATGCCGAGGCTGATTATCGGCTGCAACTGGATCTCAGGTTTCAGTCATATGAGCGACGCCAATGACAAGTGGATCCGCATGACTCATGAGACGCCAACTTCTGTCAGCAAGATTTTTGAAAAGTTCCTCGAATATGATGTTGATGCAGTTTTAGGACTTTTCAGCGTTGATAAAAACCTGATGCCTGCAGTCCAGCTTGCCCAGGAACATACCGGGAAAAAGCTGATCATTATTGATGAGCCGATCATCAATGTGGATGATACTCCCGCAGCCCGGCAGGAGGCAAAAAAGGCCATTCAGGATTGTGCCAAACGTGGTGCTTCGATTTGCATGCCGCTTCACTCGTGCGTGGAGCAACTGCTGAATAAAAACACCAAAACGATCAACCGTCTGCCCGATTATCTGGAAATGATCCGTGAGGCAGGCATGATCCCTGGCTTGTCAGCGCACATGCCTGAAGTGGTGCAGTATGCCGATTACAACGAATACGACGTTGAGACTTACATTCAGATCTATAACTGCATGGGATTCTTGATGCAGGTGGAGATCGAAAGCGTAGCCAAGATCATTCACGCCGCCAAGAAACCTGTGATCACCATCAAACCACTGGCGGCAGGCAGAACCACTCCCTTCGTTGGGCTGAATTTTGTCTACAATACCATTCGCGAACAGGACATGGTATCCATCGGCTGCTTCAATGCCGATCAGGCAGAAGAGGATGTTGAGGTTTCTCTGGCTGCCATGGAACGCAGAATGCCGCAGATCGCCAATCGGAACAGCCCCTTTGTTACATCAGCAATAAAAGGTGAAATAAAAGAATAACACAGCGCTGCACTAAAGCATATAAATTTACAAAATAACAAAAACGGTATTTCGCGACAGTCGAAAGCATGGGATTGTTGTGTGGTTTAGTGCTGTCTGATACCGGATCTGAAAGAATAAGAACGTCCAGGTTTGAGAATTAATACTGTTGTTGGCAATTATTTATCTTGATACAAGAATAAGGAGAGATTATGAAACAACGCGCGTTAATTTTTCATGGTGGATGGCAAGGCCACGAACCAAAGTTGGTAAGTAAACGGTTCAAGGACATGTTGGAAAAAGAGGGCTTTGAAGTAGTTGTCAGCGACACCCTTGAGTGTTTGGCTGATCGTGAGGGATTAAAAAATTTCGATCTGATCATTCCCGAATGGACTCAGGGGCACCTTGATGACCGTTATTGCTGCTATCTCTCGGAGGCTATTGAGTCCGGCGTCGGAATGGCAGGTGTGCATGGCGGTATGTGCGATTCGTTCCGCTGGAGCGTTGAGTATCAGTTTGTGACAGGAAGTCAGTGGGTGTCTCATCCGGGTGACGTTTGGTATCATCACATTTCCGAGTTGACAGACGAGAATCTTGAGTTCTTCAAAAAATCCTTCCCCTGTCCGGATGGTGCTTTTCAAACAGATTATCTGGTCAATGTAAAGCGCGGGGTAGCTTCCCCGATCATCGAGGGAATCCAGGACTTCAAGGTCCATTCTGAACAATATTATTTGCATGTGGATCCGTGCATCAACGTGCTGGCGACCACACAGGTCAATACAGTGGGACCGCACAGCGCCAATGGCCCCGTGACCATGCCTGTGGTCTATACCAAGCTGTGGGGTAATGGCAGGGTATTCTATAGTTCGCTGGGACACGTTGATAATGTATTCGAGATTCCTGAAGTAACAGAGATCACACGCCGTGGTTTCTTGTGGGCTGCCAGGAAGCGCGACTGAAAGCGACATAGAGTGTTTTGGGGATTGTCTCATGTTTGAGTTAATGACTGGGAAGGTCCCCAAAAATGAACGAAAAGCTGATAAGCCATAGACTCAATATTGTCATAAAAGTAATCCACACAACATCAACGCAGGTTTTCATCAAGAAGAAATCTTAAAAAAGGTTGACAAGGCAAATCCGGGGTGCTACTATGATAAAAACGTTTTCGCAAACGTTTTTACGCATCCCACCAAATCAGATAAGGAAATAGAACTTGGCTACGATAAATGATGTTGCAAAAAAAGCTGGGGTATCCATCACAACCGTGTCACATGTGATCAACGACACACGGTTTGTGAGTCAAGAATTGCGCAACAAAGTTAATCAGGCGATTATTGATGTGGGATATTTTCCTAATCAGCTTGCCCGTGGATTACGGAGTGGTGTAACCGCCACCGTCGGTCTGATGATTCCTGACAATTCGAACCCGTATTTTGCCGAAGTCGCGAAGATCATTGAAACCGTTGGTTTTGAGAACGGATATTCCGTGATCCTGTGTAATAGTTCCGGCGATCTCAAAAAGGAAGCTGCCTACATTGACACGCTCCTGTCTCACCAGATTGACGGGATCATCTTGATCTCGGTGAATTCCGCGCTCGAAAGTCTGCAGAAGATCAAGGCAAGGAATATTCCTTTCGTGGTTGTCGATCGGGATATTTCTCTCTATGAAGGCGACACGGTGCTGGTCAACAATGAGATGGGTGGATATCACGCCACTAAATATTTGCTCGATTTGGGCCATCGCAAGATTGCCTGTATCGAAGGTTCTTCGAACGTCAATCCAAGTTCGGATCGCGCAAAGGGTTACATCCGTGCTTTGCAGCTTGAGGGAATCCCGGTCCGCCAGGATTATATTGCGATTGGCGATTTCGACTATCAAAGCGGTGAACAGTGCTTTGAAAAACTATGGTCTCTGGAGGAAAAACCCACGGCCATTTTTGCCTGCAATGACATGATGGCAATCGGCGCGCTGAAAAAGGCCAAGACCATGGGCGTTCACATCCCGGAAGATGTCTCATTGATCGGTTTTGACAATATCGCTTTTACTTCAGCCGTATCACCGGCTTTGACAACGATCAGTCAGCCTATCGAAGAATTATCAAAGAAAGCCATCTCGATTCTGATCAATAAAATCCAGAATCGCGGAGACTTTCATGAAAACAAAAGAATCATTTTGAATACTGATCTAGTTATTCGTGAATCCTGTTTACCTTATAAAAACTAGTAAGAGGTGTACTTTGCAAGATATTATCGTAGTTGGTAGTTTAAATATGGATCTGGTAGTCCATGTACAAAAAATGCCGGAACTTGGTGAGACTGTAAGAGGAAGTGACCTATTAACAATACCTGGTGGCAAGGGCGCGAATCAGGCTGCTGCGGCAGCAAAGCTCGGTAATAAAGTCAAGATGGTTGGAAGAGTCGGTGGAGATTCTTTTGGAGCGATCTTGAAACAAAACTTGAGCGATATGGGCGTTGATACCGACAGAGTCTTTGTGGATGAAGCTGTCAGCACTGGAACAGCGGTCATTACTGTGGATGACCAGGGAAACAATAGTATTGTCATCTCGGCTGCCGCAAATGGAAGGACATGCCTTGCAGATGTTGAAGATTTGGCAGATATTTTACCCGGCACAAAAATCCTGTTGCTGCAACTGGAAATTCCCCTGGACGTTGTTGCCAGAGCGATCGAACTTGCTGATCAATATAAAGTGCCGGTCGCTTTGAACCCTTCGCCCATTGCCGAACTTTCCAGAGAGTTATTGCAGAAGGTTAAATACCTGATCTTGAATGAGATCGAGGCAAAGAGCATCTCGGGTATTGATGTCAACAATATCGAATCCTCTCGATTGGCTGCCCAAAGGATCCTGGGGATGGGTGTCGACAATGTGATCATCACCCTGGGTGAACACGGCGCCGTTTTCGCCAATGAATCGATCACCGAACACGTGCCGGCCATCAAGGTCAAACCCGTGGATACAACGGCATCCGGTGATTCCTTTACCGCCGGATTTGTCTCCGCTGTTCTGAAAGGTTTTTCGATGCTGGATGCAGTACGATTTGGGAATTGCGCCGGGGCATTAGCGGCGACACAGAACGGCGCACAAACGTCCTTGCCTGATTTCATCACCGTCAACGATTTGTATTCATCAGGAAAAACAGAGATCTGATAACTTTTCATCTATTGGATCCTGTTAATTTATTTAAAGGATCATCGAGGAAAAAATGAAGAAAAATGGCGTACTCAATAAAGATATAAGCGAGGTCGTGGCTTCAATGGGGCATACCGATTCTCTGATGATATGCGACGCTGGATTGCCGATCCCCCTGGATGTAAGAAGGATTGACCTGGCAGTAAAACAGGGCTTGCCTGGCTTTATTGAAATTGTGGAAGTCATGTCCAATGAGCTGGCGGTTGAAAAAATCATCCTGGCTGACGAGATCAAAAAAGGCAACCCAAAAGTATTAGCGTCTCTCAAAGAAATTTTCCCGGGCATTGAGATCAAATTCGTTTCACATGAAGAATTGAAAAAGCAAAGTTCACAAACGAAAGCGATTATTCGTACGGGCGAGTTCTCGCCTTATGCAAATGTTATTTTGTGTTCGGGTGTGGTTTTTTAATCAGAAGTAATAAAGCGGTGTGTTTGATGGAGGTTCGGTGAAGAAAAGTATTGGTGTTGGAGTAATCGGTTGTGGTCAAATCGCACAAATTGCGCATTTGCCGTATTTAAACGAATTACCCAACTTCGAAATTAATGCAGTCTGCGACCTGTCAGAAAAAATTTTGTCCCACGTAAGCAAACGTTTTTCTGTGTCGAAATCTTATACCGACTACCACGCGCTATTGGAGCAGAAAGATATTGAAGCAGTTGTGGTCAGTACGACCGACCATGCCGAGGTTGCTATCGATGCCTTAAATGCAGGGAAACACGTTCTTTGTGAAAAACCGATGGCATTTAATGTTTCACAGTGCGATGCCATGATCGATGCGGCCAAACGAAATCACGTAAAGCTGATGATCGGGTACATGAAAGTCTACGATCCTGCGGTGCAGTTTGCCTTGCCTCTGGTCAAGGAGTTAACAGGGCTGCGTCTTATCCGCGTACACGATTTTGCCGGTGATTTCCAGATCAACAATGAGATCTATGATCTGGTCACCAATTCAGATGTACCTGAGTCCGTGTTGAAAAAAGCGCGCGAAAAAGAAAGAGCGGCTCTATTGGCCGCGCTTGACGAAGGCGATGATGGTCTGGTGGATGCATTCAGCCTGTTGTTGGGATTATGCTCTCACGACTCCTGCGTCTTGCACACCCTCTTCGGTTCACCCACCAAGATCAGCAAGGTGGATCTGTACGCGGGCAACTATTCGGTTGCTCTTCTTGAATACGGTGAAGACGTGCGCTGTGTTTGGGAATCAGGGTTGCTTATGCAGCGTCCTTCATGGGATGAGAGTATTCAGGCTTATGGCGAAAACCGCTCATTGCAGATCGAATTCCCGTTCCCTTATCTGAAAAATGCCGAGACCTATGTCAATGTCGATGAGATGGAGATGGGCGTAAGCACAAAAAAGCAATATCGGGTTTCATTTGACGAAGCCTATAAGAGAGAGTGGAGACACTTTTACGACTGTATTGTTGAAGATAAAGAACCGATCACTTCGGGCTTAACAGGAAGAAGAGATATTGAGTTTCTTACCGGTTTAGTTAAAGCGAGTAAAAAATAAAAAAATCCGAAAGGAGGTAGTCTACAGAATAATTTTCTTGTGCATCCAATAATAGTATAAAAGGAGAGAAAGTAATGAAGAGAATTCTGTACGTTTTATTTAGTAGCATTATGGTTTTGACTCTGGCAGTTGCTTGTGCCCAAACAGCTCCTGTCGCAACAGAAGAACCTGCTGCCGCTCCTGCTCAAATAGAAGCAGCCGGAGAAGCAGCCCAAAGCGAGGAAGCCCCTTCAATAGCTGGAAAGACCCTTTATATTCAGGGCAGCGCGATCACTTACCCCGGCCAGGAAGATGCCTGGAATGAAGTCAACGCTGCTTTTGAAGAAGAATATGGTGTCACAGTTGTTACGAACTTCTCCGGCTTGTGGAGTGACATTCCGACACAGCTTCAGACCGCACAGATGGCAGGCGAAACAGTTGACATCACAACCTGCGGAGCCAACCAGATCAATTCGACTCTTGTCCGTGCCGGCATGATCATGGATATGACCGACCTGATCGCACCGATCCAGGACAGATGGGTTCAGTCCACATTCACTTCATATACCATTGATGGCAAGATTTGGGCTTTACCCTGGGACAGCGCCAGTACCTCGGCCGTCTTCTATAACAAGACCATGTTCGATGAACTTGGAATTGAACAGCCCACGACCTATGCTGACATCGTTGCTGCCGCTGAAGTCATCACCGCAAGCAAACCAGACGTGATGCCGTGGGTACATCAAGGCAAACTCCAGTACATGTGGCCGATGTGGTTCATGGAAACCTTTGCCCAGACTTCTGGAAACAACTCCATCCAATATACGACCGATTTCCTCAGTGGAACACGCTCATTCAACAGCGCAGAAGAAATTGCCGCTTTTGAAGCTTTGAAACCGTTCTTTGATGACGGTGTTTTGACCCAGGCAAGCCTGGATACCGATCAGACTGGTATGGATACTGCATTTGGCCAGCAGAAAGCTGCCATGATGTATGCCGGTACCTGGGAAATCACCAATATCCGCGCAGCAGTCGGTGATGCATTCGAAGTTGGTGTATTTGAATTCCCCATCGTTGCATCTGACACCAGTGTGCTTTCACAGCACGGTGGCGGCGCAGATTCCTGCTTGACCGTCCCCAGCTTTGCTCCACAGGAAGACCTGGGCATGATCATGCAGTACTTCGAGTATATTACCCGTGTAGACAATGCGAACAAGATCTTGTCGCTTGCTTCACCTTTGCTGCCCGTTGTTTCCAGCGTGACGCCGCTTGACGAACCTTTGGCTGGCGATCTGAATGCAATTTTCCTGCCCCACACCATCGGATTCCTTGACTGGATCTGGCCTGCTGAAGTAAATGATGCAGTTATGGCTGCCATTCCTGCAGTGATGACAGGACAAATTACTTCTGAAGAAGCAGCTATGAGCGTTCAGGAAGCATATGACACGTTAGTTGCTGAGCAAGAGTACAAATTCGACTGGTACAGTGATTGGACCGATGAAGATTGGGCTAAAGTTGCACCACAATCAATCCCGACCTTCGAAGTAGTCGAATAATTAATTTCTGATTCAAGGGAGTAGAGTCTTGCACTCTACTCCCTGAGACGGAGAGAAAAAATAAGATGAAAAATACAGGCTCGCTTAATCTGGAGATGCGGAAAAAATTTCACCTCTCTTCGAAATGGCAACGCGCTTTAACTGCTTATTGGATGATCATTCCGGCGTTGATTCTCTATGTCGTTTTGGTAATCTACCCGATGTTTAAAGGTCTTTATATCAGTTTCCATCGCTGGGACGGCCTCTCCGAAATGAAATGGATCGGATTGGATAATTACAAATTCGTCTTCGCAGATAAAATCTTTTGGAAAGCGATCAAGAATTCCTTTGTTTTTGCAATTGGTGTCACCCTCGTTAAGAATATTCTGGGTCTTTTCCTCGCCCTGGTGGTGAACCAGGAATTACGGGGAAGAACCTTTTTCCGTGCTGCAGCTTTTATGCCGGTCACATTCGCTTTTGTGGTTATCGGTGTCTTGTGGTCCTGGATTTACAATCCGACTTTTGGATTGATCAATAATCTTCTACAAGCCATGGGGCTCGAATCTTGGATTCAGGGATGGTTGAGCAATCCGAAAATTGCTTTATTCTCAGTCATGGTGGTTGACATTTGGAAATGGACCGGTTTTCACATGGTCTTGTTCCTCGCCGGATTGCAGGGTATCTCCAAGGAATATTATGAAGCAGCAGAAATTGACGGCGCAGGCATGTTCAGAAAATTCTTTCACATTACGGTACCGCTGCTTGGTCAGGTAACCGCTGTCAGTGTAATCATGTCAATGGTTGGCGCCTTTGTCGGCAACTACGACGTCGTCTACGTCATGACCGGAGGCGGCCCGTTCCATTCAACAGAGGTTGCCTTAACCTGGATCGTGAATACAACCTTCCGTTATGCCCAGGTAGGCAAGGCAAATGCAATGAGCATGATCCTGTTTGTTTTCGTGGCAATATTTGGCCTGGCCCAGTTCTACTTCATGACCAGAAACAAGGCAGAGTGAAAGCTCTTCTTGACTAAAAAGGACAGAAAGATGAACAAATTCGGAAAAAAAGCACAGAAATCAGTCGCTCATTTATTCAGCTATATTGTCATGGCAGTGGTTGTGATCCTTACTATCTACCCGGTATTGTGGATGATATTTGGTTCCCTGAAATCTGATACTGAATTCTATTCAAACATTTGGGGATGGCCGACGAATCCTGTATGGAGTAATTACGTTACCGCCTGGGTCAATGCAGACATGGGAATCCGCTTTTTAAACAGTATTATCGTTACCGTCGGCACGCTGGCGGTGGTACTGCCTTTCATTTCCATGGCTGCCTATGCCTTTGCAAAGATCAAATTCCCGGGCTCCAACCTGCTGTTTTATTTCTTCCTGCTGAGTTTGATGATCCCTCAAGGCGTCACCGCCATTCCCATTTTCTCGGTGGTGATCAATCTGGGGCTTCAAAATACCAGGTTGTCGTTGATTCTTGTGCTTTCGTCACAGGCAATGGGCTTTGGAATCTTCCTGATGCGCGCATTCTTCATCTCGTTGCCCAAAGAGCTTGAGGAAGCCGCCATGATCGACGGATGCACGCCCATCGGAGCCTTCTTCAGGGTCATTTTACCGCTGGCAAAACCCGGTTTGGCCACCATGGTTGTCTTCTCCGGTATGGCTGCGTGGAACGATTATTTCATGTCCAGTATTCTGGTGCGTAATTCCAAACTGATGACCCTGCCTCTTGGTTTGGTGAATTACATCGGACAACACATCACGAATTATCCTCAGCTGTTTGCAATGCTATCTATTGTGACTATACCCATCGTAATCGCCTATATTATCGGACAAAAGCAATTCATTAGCGGCTTGACTGCCGGCGCGGTCAAAGGTTAATGGTTGGTCGATTCTTTTCGTCAATTATTTCACTCGCTCAAAAAGCGGATAAAAGGAGACTGATATGAAAATTGCTTATACTTTATGGACCTGGTTGATGGACGAATACAATGAATGGAAACCCCCCAGTTCAAACCCGAAAGGGGACTTCGAAAAATCACTGCGCGAGATCACTGATCTTCGATATCCTGCTTTTGAGAATTTCAACCTGCTTGCCAAGGTCTATGAAGATAGCCCTGAAGAATTTGACGCATTGGTCAAGAAATATGGGATCGAATTTGCCTGTCTTTATCATTACTTCACCGATAATTACGAAGAAGACGTTCTCATGGGCGAAAGATGCTGCAAATTCCTGGTGAAACATAATGCGAAACACCTTAATATTCAGGCCCCCTGGGCTCCCAAGACCGGCACCACCCAAAATGAACTGGATGAAATGGTCGAAAAGCTGACCAAAATGGGTGAGTTATGCAAGAAATATGACGTCATTTTATGCCTGCATCCCCATTACGGTTCAACAGTTTATACCGAGTCTGAGATCGACTACGTGTTAGGCAAAGTCCCGGAAGAACTGGTCAGCCTGTGTCTGGATACCGCGCACACCCAACTCGCCGGAATGGATCCGGTCAAGGCGTACGCAAAATACGTCAAACGTCTGCGCTATGTGCATTTGAAAGATCTTGACCCCAACTATTCACAGGAAGAGCCCATGAAAGGCTTCAGGGCATTGGGTGAGGGAACGGTCAACTTCCGTGGAGTGGTGGATGCATTGAAAAAAGGCGGCTACGACGGCTACCTGACCGTTGAATGTGACTATCAGCGGGTCTGTAATTACGCGACCGCCATGGTGAGCCGGGATTACCTGCATCGGGTACTAGGTTTCTAAACTGAATTTTTCTCAACTCCCTTTTACTTGACCATCTCCAAAACCTCCCAGGTGAAGGAGATGGTCATAGTACTGAAAGCAGAGGTCGGAATGGATATCAAGTTAAAGGAACTAAGCGAAAAGGATTTTGCAAAATATGGTGAAGCCATATTTGCCGCTGATGGTCAAAAACCGGACAGCGCTGGCGAAGGCTGGGAGTGTTGGTACCCCCTGGCCCAACTGACTCAGAATAGTGATTTTTCCTTTGGGATCGTAAAGTCGAAACCGGAACTTATCGGCACCCGCTTCATGGAGAGACACCTGGACCGGGATGAGTATGTCGTTGCCCTTGACAATCCTGTAATCCAGATCGTTGGATTGAGCGACGCAAAGCGCGAAGATTTTCCCGATATCAACCAAACCGAAGCTTTCCTGGTAAAACCGGGCCAGATCGTCAAGTTAAAAGCAGGCATCTGGCATGCGGCAGGTATCGCGTATGGGATCGAGTCTTGCCAATATTTATTCCTCTTGGGAAACCCAACCAAAGACGTCAAACTGGTCGATTCCGGATTGGTCGGCTTTGTTAATAATGAAAGTTTGATCGTTAAATAAAAAGAAAAACTTGTGGATTGATCATCACAAGTGGAGATTATTGTGAATTTTTCACCGCAACTTTCAAATGGTGTTGCCATCTTTATGAGCCTTTTTGCGGCTGCCATGTGGGGCACCTGGTTCATCTCATTAAAATACCTGAAAGACTATCCCATCCAGGCATTCATCATGACACTGTTTGCCACGTCTTTGGTGCTGGTTTGGGGAGTCGGGTTCATTCTGGATGGCAAAGCCCTGCTGGGGAATATCCGGGATGTCTATCTGGTTAAGTCGTCCTGTATCTGGATCACGTTTGTCTGCGGCATTCTGTATGTTATTGGAATGAGTCTTTCGATGACCGTTCTGAAGACGATTGGGTTATCGCTTTCTCAACCGATCCAGTCATCGGTGAACATTTTGGCAGGTACGCTGGTCTCAGGGCTGGTTGGCGGAATGCCTGAAAATATTTCCATGTCAAAAATGTTTATCGCGATTGCGTTTTTGCTGGCGGCAGTCGTGATGTCGGTCATTGCCGGAAATCTGCGCATTAAAGCGCAAGACCAGGGACAAACCCAAAGCGATCTGTCATTCACCAAGAAGGAATTGGTTAAATCATTGGGGTTGATCGCTTTTGCTTCGCTCTTTGTTCCCTCTTATACACTGGCGATATCCTATGGACTGAAATCCACTACCCATGCAGATGGATTGGCTGTCATGCCGTTCATGGTGCTGCTTGCATCCGGCGCATTTGTTGGCGCATTCCTGGCAAACGGCATCACCTTGTCGGTACGAAAACAATGGCACGTGATCTGGGAAGCTCCGTTCTCGATCCACAAGTGGGGGATCATGTCGGGGCTTTTTCATTACGGCGGCAATATCATCCATACTTTTGCCACGGCATTTCTCAGTTCCGTGGTGTCCTGGCCTCTCGGCGTCACCTCGAATTTATGGACACAGGTCTGGGGATTCGTATACGGTGAGTTTAAAGGTTTCCCGAAGAAAGTATATGTATTTGTCTTTGCCGGTTTTGCTTTTTATTTGATCGGCGCTTTCTTCATGGCTTTATAGTTCTAAACTGGTATAAAAAAAACCACTGGGATTTTTGATCTCAGTGGTTTTTGTTTGTCATAATTAGATTTTGAATATTTTTACAGGCGATAGACAGGGCTCACCGATGATGCCGGAAGGGAATTTCTTCACCGCATAAGGACTGCCTGCGTAGTAATAATTCCCGCCGGTATTGAATATCTTAACGATCAGACGATTGGACTTTACCTTCAGGAGATCGGCCGGGAGGATCATTTCGTAGGGCGCCCACGATAGGAACCCGATCGACTGCTCATTCAGAATGATCTCCGCGGAGGAGACGATCTTCGGGAAGACGATCTTCCAGTCCCAGTCTGCCCAATCAGCCGCTGCCGGTTCGAGGTCGAACTGCGTTGAATAGATGCCTTCACCGCTGTAGTTCTCAAACCCTTGGGTTTCCCAGCCTTGCATAACGCTGATACCGGTTGATTCGTTCATTGAAGGGGTCATAAACTCCCATCTGCTTTTCAAGCGGATTTTCTCCGGAAGTGGCGGAACGACAATTCTTTGCTTTTGAGCTGAACTCAAAGCGATCTCAAATTCTCCGGGTCGGTCGCCTTCAATTTGTATACTAGTCTGTCCGTCTTTGAATGAGGCATCCAGAACCTTCAAGGGGGATGATTCGAGATGCGCGGTTTTGCTCTCTGCTTTATTGCTGTCAATCACCAGGCAGATGATATCTCCAGGTTCAAGGTCCGCCTTCACACTTGTCGACCCGGCTTCTTCCGAATACCACAACCAGATCGTACTCTTGCCTGTAAGGGCGTCCCATTTTTCAATGGACAGGTTGGTCTGCGGGATTTGGATCTCGATGCGATTACGCTGATCTCCATCGTTGAATGCTGCCGCCAATGTGGAGGTGCCGTTTTTTCCCGTCCAGGACCAGATTTGGCCCGCCTGCTTTGCATCGATCTTGAACAGCGGCCGGTCTTGCAAAGCGGACCGAATGAAGGCCATGACTTTATCGATACATTCTTCCGCTTTGGGGCAGAAAATGACGTTGTCTTTCAATTCCAGCAGTTCGGCGAATTGCTTGTTGACGATTTCGGGTTCAAGGTCTTCGATCGTATCGGAAGGTACTGCACCGCTGAGGATTAACTTTCCGCCGGATCTCACGAAGTCAACGATGGCATCGACCTTTGCCATATCCTTTAACTGCTTCACACCCGGCAGCACCAGAATGCGGTAGTTATTCCTGCCTGTGGTGATCAGTCCAGGTTTGGATTTATCGAAGGCAAGGCGCTGCTCTTCGATGATGTCAAAGCCAAGCCCATACTCGGTCAATTTCTGGTGCCATACGGCGCTTTCCTCTCCGAGTACGCCGTCCGTTTCTTCAACCTGGAAGGTGGAAATCGGATACAAGACGCCGATATCCGCGATCGGTTCGGCGTGGTAGATAAAGGAACTCAGGTGAGCGATCTCCTGGGCGAAATTGTGATGGTGTTTGAACCAGGGTTCATAATTGACAGCCGGAGCAAAATCGAACCTTGAACTGGAAAGCAGCTCATACTTGCCGGCCTGGTCGGTTAAATAAAAGCCGTGGAAAATGAATTGTTTGGTACCCAAAAAAGTGTGACGGAAGGCTTGCGCTCTCATTTCCTCGTAGGTCAGGTTCCAGTGACCGATTGCGCCGGGGAATTCTTTGGACGGGTAGAAATAATACTGCTCAAGGAAGCATCCGTGCTTACCGTCCGCGCGCGCGATGGAATCACCGAACTTGGCATCGATCTGTGGATTGGAGTTGTAGGCATCCACGGTGGAAATATCTTTGTAATGGCCGATAGCGAAATAGTCGCCTCCAAAATCGGTCCTTTGATCCACCACGTGGTAGCCGCCGAAAAATCCCCAAACGCCCAGGAAACTGAACAGTTCATGCCCCGCGAACAGCAGTCCGTTCTTGTGGGACCAGTCGGAGATTTGGCCGAGGAAATACTCCCTCGCCAGACGGCCGTAAGTGTTGAAGAAATCCCCGCGCATTTTGGCGGTGAAGGAGGATTCCGGCAGGATGAAAGACAGCCAGGCCAGTTCTACGGGGTAATCGTGTTCTCTCTGAAAGACATCGTGAAGCCCTTCATCATACATCAGGCTGTTTTTTACGTTGCCTTCCTTTTGTTTCCACGAATAGAAACCGGCGTGCGGATGGTCCATGAACATACAAAAGACGGTATCTCCAAAGAATTCGCCCACGGCTTGTTTATAGGGTTCGTAACCGACTTCAATGAAGCGTGTGGTGGCGTCTTTGTTCAGGTAATTAATGTGCCGCGAGGTCAGACATCTGCCTGCGACGAAAGCGGTGATGCGTTTACCTTTGAGCGCGTCATTGGGAAGATTGATCGATATCTTGCATGCATCAATGCCGTCAGGCTGGATGTTGCAATATTGACTGAGATCATCGAAATCGTCCTTGGTGGAGAGTGTGTGAGAAGGCGAGTATGCTACGACTGAAACAACTTTCCAGTCGCCCCATTTTGGGACGCCGCCTTCGTATGTCCAGCATCCTTGCGGTCCACCCAGCGTATCACCCATCAGTGTCTTGATGTCTGAGACTTCCAAAACCATGGACGTATCTTCGATTTCAGCTGACGTCCAAAACAACTGGCGGTCGCGGAATTCATCATGGCCTTTAACCGTCAGTCCGCCGGCGTGTCCGCTGTTCCAGTTATAGTCATCGTAGATGCCCGCCTTCAATCCAAGCTTGGCTGCCTGTTCGATGGCGTAGCGATAGGCGGATAGATATTCTTTACTTAAATATTGTTCAAGGGGGAATGCCAGGCGCGCCTGAATGTAAAATGTATGAAAACCGGCATCCAGCATTTGCCGGAGTTGAATTTCAATTTCTTCCTTGGTCGGAACTCGTTGCCAGAACCAGTAGTTCGCCGGCTGATAGTCTGGTGTCGGATTTATGAACTCATCATAGTATGAATTGTCAATCATAGTGTAAGCCTTCCATTTATCAGGTTAAAAATCAAAGGGGCAATTGTAAATACAATCACCTACAGGGATTTTTGTTGTGGGTAATCAGGATAAATAGAAGAGAATTCTGTAAAATTCTAAAATAATTATATCATCGTTAAGATTGTCATATTTAAACCACTGAAAAAGCGATTCACGTAGTACTCGGTAACATCAGAACGGTGAGCTGTTTTTTTAAATTGTGGAGTTATTTGAATAGGTGGACCGCCTTTTTCTGACTGATGGAGCGAACTATTTCTGCCCGACCAGCATTGCCAGCGTTCCGACCATGAAAGGCAGTTTCAGTGCTTTTGGGATAAAAGGAGCGTTGCGTGATTCAATGAATTCCACCTGTCCGGCTCCCCAATGATTCATTAGGTCGAGTAGGTCATTTCTTTTTCCGTAATACTTTTCGATCAAAAACAGGTCCTGAAGGACGAATTTGCCGCCTTTTTTCAATACTCTTAGGGCTTCGCGGATCAATTCACGTTTGTCCGGTGCGTCCATAACCTCATGGAAGACCAGGTTGCTGATGACTACGTCGAAGGATTCATCAGGAAAGGGGATTTTTGAGGCACTGGCTTGTTGGAAAGACACACGTTCCTGAACACCTTCCAGTTTAGCATTACGTTCGCAATCGCTCTGTGAAAACTCCCAGCCCTTTCCCCAATAATCGATTCCGGTGATAATAGCTTTTGGATATTTTCTGGCCAACTGGATCACCAGAGCCCCATTTCCGCATCCGATATCCAGGGCTTTCCCGTTTCCTTGCCAATTCAGGTTATCCAGCACCAGAGCGCTGATCTGACTTTGCAGGCTCTTGCCGGAGTAGGAAAATACGTGACGAGCATAGACGAAGTAACCCATGATTGCCAGGAAAACCGCCGCCGGGATGATGAGCGCCGGAGAAAACAACGCCCACACCAGGAAAAGTACGCCAAGAGTGCCGGTGACGTAGATAAACTTCATGCCTAACCAATTGCCGTAATTGGCAGTTTCAAGCGTTGCGTTTTTCATTTTATTCTTCCTTTACTTCAGCCACGACGATGCAATGGGTGCCGTTGACGCGACCTAACAGGGTCCCATCATCGTCGGTTAAAAATTGACTTTCCAGATCTTCCGGTGAATAATGTGTGACGCAGTTAAATCCGCGTTTGTCCAGGAAGCGTTCAATTTCACCTTCTTCAAGCCCAAAACTCCAGCCTTCACCAACAGACGAGACGGTATTAACGATCCCTTTTTCACCGTAGTAACGGTTTTCCTTTCGAAGCACAGAGGCGTAAATATAATCAAAGACTACGCGGCTGCCTGCATCCGAATACTCGCGAATGAATTCAAGCGTGCTGTCAACAGCACATGCGGAAATATACATGGTTACGCCTTCCCAAAGGAACAGGGTTCGTTCATTTTCCGTGTATCTATTCTTTCGCAAGACTTCTAGGACGTCTTCTTTATTAAAATCGATGGGCGCAAAGGTCAGGGTTGAAGGGATTTGAATGTTGTTCTTTTGCATGACTTCGATTTTTGCGTTTTGAGTTGTGGCTGCGTCCAATTCAATGATTCGTGTACTTTGGTTGACATTGTTGAAGCGTATGGCGCGGCTATCAAAGCCCGCGCCCAGGATTACGACCTGTTTGTATTGTTCCTGAAGAGCCAATTGAAATGCCTCGTCCATTACTTTTGTTCTGGCTAACACATACTCGTAGATACCTGGCGGGAACATGGTCTTGATCATTAATTTTCGGGCTGGCTTTATATTCAGTACCAGCCTGGCAAGCGGCGGGAACAACTTCTCTGCGATATAATCCGGGCCGCGAAAGTGCGGATTCTTTTCTCTGGTTGCACAGCCGCGTGTGAAACACGTATACGCGGCTGTTTGTGAAGACTTGCTTTCAATACGGTGCGGTTGCATTTGATCATTCCTTCTTGTTTAAATCTGACCCTATCGAATTGCGGGCCATTTCCATGACCAGTTGGATCAGTTGATTGATAAAGAGTTGGTCGAGTTCTTCCGTGGATTCGTCAAAGTGAATGGCTTTTTGAAACTGTTCTCTGTAGCGCAGCCAGAAATGAATCGGGCCGATCACCATGGTGAGAAGAAAAATAGGTGAAAAGCGGGAGTCTATGAAGCCCTGGTCTTGCAGTCTTTTTACTTCCTGATACATACCGGCTGTGAAAGCAGCTTCTTTTTCAACCAGTTCGTTTTGACCTTCAAGGTAACTCCATAACGAGATACGTTGATAAGTGGTGTCTTGTTTCCAGTAGTCAAAGGTGGACATTAAAGTCTTCTGCATTAGTTCTTGCGGGCTTGATGAAGTCTCTTTTGACTGTATAAAATTGGTTGCGTATTCCTGTGCCAGGTTTTCCAGTACCGCCTGGTAAAGGTTTTTCTTGCTTTGAAAATGGTGAAGGATCAACCCGTCAGAAATCCCGCATTCCTTTGAGATCATTGCCAGGGAAGTTCCTTCAAATCCCCGCTTTGCAAAAACCTGTCGGGCAGCTGCGATCACAATCTCTTTGGTATTTTCTCCATCTCTCGGTTTGCGCATACGATCTCCTATGTTTAGTTAATACTAAGTAAATAAAGATATTTTGTCAAGGCAAAAAGATAAAAAACTTATTAAATTCATTTTGAATGGAACGTAGTAAAACTCTTATTGTGCCCCAAATCTATATTATGATTAATATAGTTTGGATTCATTTGAGTTCATTATTAAAATAGAAATTAGGAATTAAACGGAATGAAGGGTGATCAGACCATTATTTGTGATGAAGTAAAAACCATCGCGCATCAAATTATCAATCAAATTCTTCCGCGCATAATAACCTCCAACAGGCGGTTCACCATTAGCATCGCCGGGGAATCGGGCAGCGGCAAGACCGTGCTGGCGAGGGCAGTCAATCTTGAACTCGTGGGTCATAACATCGCATCGGTGGTCCTATGTCAGGATGATTATTTTGTTTTGCCCCCCCAATCCAACGATCAAAGGCGGCGCGAGAACCCAGCCTGGCTTGGCCCGCAAGCGGAAGTGCGCCTCGACGTAATGGACCAAAACCTGCTGGACGCGATTACCGGCAAGAGCGAGATCGAGAAGCCCCTGGTGGATTATTACGCAAATTCGATCGAAAGCGAGACTGTATCTCTTGAAGCGATTAAGGTTGTCATCGCCGAAGGGACTTACGTATCGTTATTGCGGAATGTAGACGTACGTGTATTCATCGAGAAAAGCTGGCAGGAAACGCTCAAGAACCGACTGTCCAGAAGCCGCGGTAAAGAGGTTGGCGACCCGTTCATTGAAAATATTCTGTCCAAGGAACACGTGATCATTGCCCCGCACCGCGATCTGGCGGATTTACTTGTGACACGTGACGATTCCGTGGTGGAATTCGGGAGGAAAAACACGCATGAGACCAAAGAATAAAGTCCAATTGATCACTTATCCCGATTCGCTGGGTGGGGACTTGAAGGCCCTGGACACTGTTCTTGAGCGCTATTTCAAGGGACTCTTTCAGGGAGGCGTTCACATCCTGCCGCCTTTCCCTTCAACGGGCGACCGCGGATTTTCACCTGTATCTTATTTTGAGATCGAGCCGTCCTTCGGCAGCTGGACGGACGTTCAGAAGCTGGGTGGACAATACGACCTGATGCTGGACTTGATGGTGAACCACGTTTCTTCCGGCTCGCAGTTTTTCAAGGACTACCTTGCCAAAGGTTCAGACTCACAATACGCGGATATGTTCATCGATATCCGCAAATTCTGGCCGGATGGCAACCCGCCCGCACAAGACCTGGAAAAGATATTCCTGCGCCGTCCTCTGCCTTTCTCAAATTTCGAGGTTGGGCCAGCCAAAGAAAAACTTTCCTTGTGGACCACTTTCGGCAAGGGCGATCCGTCCAACCAGATCGACATAGACATCCATTCCAAAACGACCAGGGCTTTTTACGCCAGGGTCTTTGAGTTCTTTACCGAGAACGGTATCCGCTTTGTACGCCTGGACGCCGTTGGTTACGTGACCAAGAAGCTCAGAACTTCCTGCTTTTTTGTTAAACCGGAAATCTTCGAATTCCTGGACGAAATCAAGGCTATCGCGGATGAAAAGGGCATCGGATTGCTGCCCGAAGTCCACGCTACCTGGGATACGCAACGCGAATTGTCAGAACACGGGTTCCTGATCTATGACTTCATCCTGCCTTACCTGATCCTTGAAGCGATCATGCAAAAGGATGCGCGCAAACTAAACAAGTATCTGCGCGAGAGACCGGTCGGGCAGGTCACCATGCTGGATTGTCATGACGGCATTCCCGTTAAACCGGATTTGGACGGCATCTATGATAATGACGAGGTGCGCGCGGTGGTGAACACTTGCATCGAGCGCGGGGCAAACATGAGCAAGATCATGTCCCCGGCGCATAAAGACCCCGACGGCTTCGACATCCATCAAATCCGCGGTACCTATTACTCCATGTTGAATGAAGATGACGAGGCCTACTTCGCGGCGCGGGCTATCCAGCTTTTCACGCCGGGCATCCCGCAAGTTTATTACGTGGGGCTGCTGGCCGGCAGGAACGACTTCGACTCCGTTGAAAAAACGGGAGAAGGGCGCGAGATCAACCGCCATTCGTATACAGTCGAGGAGATCGAACGTGAGGTTCAGCGACCGCTCGTAAAACGGCTGCTGCGCCTGATCGAATTCCGCAATACTTATAAAGCTTTTGACGGTGAATGTATATTCGAGAAGGGCAGTGATAAGGAAATAAAAATTACCTGGAGCAAAGATCAATTCACGGCCAGTCTTTCGGTAGACCTGGCGAAGGATTCAACAGCGATCACGTATGTTGACCGGCAAACAGGAAAAATGGAAAGCCTGTAAGATTCGGCAAAAATTCACCTCCTCTTTTTCATTTCCGGAACGTAAACAATACGTTGTTATTGACAACGAATTGCAAAAGTGATATCGTTGTGTATAGCAACGTTCTATTTAACTGCTGAGAGGAGAAAGCAATGGCGGAAAACAAAGCGGGATCAATGTTACGCGAAGTGGCCAGGCTGCACGATCGTTTGCAGCGGCAAACGGTGTCATGTTGTGATACCACGCTGACCCAATGTCAGGTTTTGACCACACTGGGGCGCGGCGGCCCGATGACTTTGGCCGACCTTGGACGCACCCTCGGGCTAGACAAGGGGTGGGTCAGCCGTACTGTGGAATCGCTTGCTTCCGAATCGCTGCTCACTAAGCAACCCAGCGCCGATGACAAACGCACGATCATCATCTCCCTTTCCAGGGAGGGGGAAAGGCGGTTGGAAGAATTGGACGGAACGCTGAACGGACTGTCGCAGCGTGTGATGCAACGCATCCCCGAAAACCGCCGGGCGGAAGTGACGTCCGCCCTTGAACTGCTGCAGCAAGTGCTGCAATCGGAATTGAACAAATAACCCATTGAGAAATTGGAGAGAGAAGATGGTCATGGAGATCACACACGCGCAGCCGCGAGATTGGGCGAACATCGAGACTTTGCTGGTTGACAATCATTTGCCGGTTGAAGGGTTACACGAACATCTTGATACAACACTGGTAATCCGGCATGACGATGCGATCATTGCCTGTGCCGCACTTGAATTCTATGAGCCCTACGCGCTGCTGCGTTCGGTATCCGTGGATTCATCCCATCAGGGGCTAGGGCTTGGGCACAAACTTACAAACGCCTGTCTTGAAATGGCCGCGCAGCACCAAATCGCGAAAGTCTTTCTACTGACGCAAACCGCAGGCGATTTCTTTCCACGCTTCGGGTTTACCAAAATCGACCGTGATCGAGTGCCGCAGGAAATCAAAAATTCCGTTGAGTTTGCCAGCGTTTGTCCGGTAAGTTCGCTTGTAATGGTAAAGGAAATTTAAAAGGTTCCTGCCGCACATGAAACGTTCAAGCTTCTTATCGCCGGTTCGGCCTATTTCGATACTTGAAAGTCAACAAAAATATTCTATTGATTTGAATTTTTTAATATCTGAAGGACGGGAGACTATATAATAAGTCGTAGAAACTTGAATTCTAACGAGGGACGCCAAGTTCAAGCTGCGACCGATGGAAAATAATCACGAATCCGCTCCGCTTCTGCGCACCAAGCTGCGCCGGCCGCAAGTTCGGCCGGAACTGATTGCGCGTCCGCGCCTGCAGCAGCAGGTGGCGAGCGGATTAAATTTCGCGCTCACGCTGATTATCGCCCCCGCCGGGTTTGGCAAGACCACGCTGGCAGCTTCAAGTCTGGCACAAAATCAAAGTCAATCGGCCTGGTTGTCGCTGGATAAGAACGACAACCAGCCGGGTTATTTCCTGCGCTACCTGATCGCCGCTCTGCAAACCCTCGACAAGGCCATTGGCGCTGAGGCTGAACAGTTTCTTGAGTCCGTGCAGCAGACGCTGCCCGAAGCCGTGCTGGCCAGCCTGATCAATGATATCGAAAACAATCCCGAAGAAATCGTGCTGATACTGGATGACTACCAGTTGATCACCAGCCAGCACGTGCATGACGGTGTCGCTTTCCTTTTGGAGCATCAACCCCAAAACCTCCATCTGGTGATTGCCGCCCGTTCAGACCCTCCGCTGCCGGTGGCAAGGTTGCGCGCGTCCGGACAGCTGGTGGAGTTGCGGGCTGCCGACCTGCGTTTTACCCGAACGGAGGCGCTGGAGTTCCTTAACGACGTTATGGGCCTGCAGCTTGACGAGAAATCTGCCGCAGTGCTCGAAGAGCGCACGGAAGGCTGGATTGCCGGGTTGCAAATGGCGGCCCTCTCCCTGCGCGACCGCAAGGATGTACTCTCGTTTATTGAGGGCTTCTCCGGGACAAACCGCTTTATTCTGGATTACCTGCTTGAAGAGGTCATGTCCGGACAGCCCAATGAGGTGCAGCAGTTCCTGCTCTGTACTTCAATCCTGGATCGGCTCTGCGCACCGCTGTGCGATACGCTGCTGTCGCTTGTTCAGTCTCAAGGGCTAACCCAAAACCTTCAGTTTGAAAACTCAACCGCCATTCTGCAGTATTTGGAAAAGAAGAATCTGTTCCTGATCTCATTGGATGAAGAACGCCTGTGGTTCCGCTATCATCATCTTTTCATCGATCTGTTGCGCTCCCGTTTGCAGCAGTCGCAGCCAGACCTGATTCCGAGTTTACACGTTAAAGCGGCGGAATGGCTGCAGCAAAACGGTTTGATCCCGGAGGCCATTGGGCACTGCCTCACTGCGGCTGATTTTGACCGCGCAGCGGACCTGATCGAATCGTACGGTCCCAAATACTGGATGGAAAACGATCCGTCGGTCATGGGGATGTCAGACAGCCTTCCGGGTGAAATGCTCGTTTCAAGACCCAGGATGGGTATTTATCGCGCCTGGCTGTATGTCATCCAGGGGAATATCCTTAAAGCCATGCCTTTATTAAATGCGCTGTCCGGAAAACTTGAGAATGCCAGTGCAGGCAGCGAAGCACACTGGATCAGGATGGTCGTCAATGTGGCGTTTGCTTTTCTTGAGCGGCCGGTTGATCCCAATCAGCGCATTCCACTGCCTGAGCCGGATGAACTGGATCAAATCCCCGCCACCGAAGTCATCCTGCGCGATGCCGCCAGGATCCTGTACGGCATGTCCTTGGGACGTAGAGGGGAAAATGAACTGGCTGCCGAGGTCTCGCTACGATTTATCAGACAGGAAAAGAGTCCGCACAAGAAACTGACCGTACCCACACTGGTGTCGTTTTTGGCGCGCATATACCTGATGTTGGGCAAACTGCATGAAACAGTGGCTTTGTGTCGTGAATATCTTGATCCAATCCAAACCGGGGGATATCGCTTTATCTATTCAGCCGGAAGTCTGTACATCTCTTTGGGAGAAGCGTTTTTTGAGTTAAATCGTGTTAAGGAAGCAGAAGAAAATATCCGCAGAGGCATTCAGGAGAACGAACCCTGGGTTGACGTGATGACCAATGCGTTCGGACTGATCGCGCTTACACGCGTACTGAGCGTGACGAAAGACTTTGAAGGAGCCATGCAGGCCGTGGAAAAGTTCGAGGCAAGCATGCAGCGGGATTCACGCCCGACAGAGTTTCAGGAGGATTTTCGCACGCTCAGGGTCTTTGTTCAACTCGCCGCCGGAAAACTGGATGAAGCGGTTGATTGGGCCGATCATCTTCACCAAAATAAAGATTTTCAGGAATATCCCGAATATTATGAACTGACGTTGGCACGCGTCCGTCTGGCGCAGGGGCGCTACGCAGATGTGGAACAACTGTTGGCAGGCAGTTCAGCAAAGAGTGAATCGGCCAACCTTATCCGCAGGCAGATTGAATATCATCTTCTCCTGGCGGCGGCACAGGCAGGGCAGGGCCGCGCGGAAGAAGCATTGGCGCATATCGGGTTCAGTCTGGATTTGGCTGAACCGCAGGGTTACAACCGTGTATTCCTGGACGCGGGGGAACCGGTCCGCAATCTGCTGGCAGCCTATCTCAGGTCGGATGCGCCGGCGCAGGCCGCGTATGCCCGTAAGGTGCTGGAAGCCTTTTTGGCGGCAGGAGACACGGCAAACACAAACCAGGGCGGCTTGATCGAACCGCTCTCCGCGCGTGAGCAGGAAGTGCTTGAATTAATGGCCCTGGGCAAAACCAACCAGGAGATCGCACGCGACCTGGTGGTGGCAGCGGGCACGATCAAGGCGCATGCCGCCAGCATCTACCGCAAACTGGATGCCGCCAACCGCACCGAAGCGGTCACCCATGCCCGTGAATTGGGTATCCTGAAATAACCCCTCATTATTAAAGTCGAATCAATAACCCTTAATTAACCCGTTTGGCAGATGCGGGGAATTGTGCCATCCGTTAAAGTATTGTCTGACATTTGAAATATTAATAGAGAGGTCAGGCAATGAAAAAGATTACCGCGTTTATCAGCAGTTCACGCAAAAAGAATACCTATCAAGCCGTTCGACGGTTTCTCGATCAACTCGAACAGCACGGTGACGTTGAAACAGAGATCGTCATGTTGAAAGACTACCGGCTTGAGGTATGCCGCGGCTGCATGTTGTGTTTTGAGAAGGGGGAGGAATTTTGTCCGTTGAAGGATGACCGGGACGTGCTGCTGCAAAAAATCGAGGCATCCGATGGCGTGGTATTCGCCGCGCCCAATTACACCTTCGATATGAACGGGCGTATGAAGGTTTTTCTTGACAGGTTCGGTTTTGCCTGCCACCGTCCGCGCTACTTTGGCAAGACCTTTACCAGCATCGTGACCCAGGGCATCGGACGTGGAAATGAAGTTGTCAAGTGCTTTGATTTTATCGGCCAGGTGCTGGGTTTCAACACGGTCAAGGGCGCTTGTGTGACAGCGCTTGACCCAAGGACCGAAAAGGATCAGGAAAAGATCAACATGACCCTGGACAAGCTGACAAAGCGTTTTTATCGGCAAATGTCCAGGCCGGCTTATCCGGTGCCGTCTTCCTTCATGCTCATGGGATTCAGAATGGGACGCAAAGCCATTCAACAAAAGGCCGATCCGGCAAAACGTGATTATCGCTATTACGAAGAAAAGGGCTGGCTGACATCCGACTATTACTATCCGGTTCGTTTGGGCGCAGTTAAAAACATGCTTGGAAAGCTGTTTGACAAGTTTGCGCCGGTAATACTCAAGATGGTTGCCTGAGGAGGAAGTAATGCCGCAATACTATGAGATCAAACTAAAAGGACATCTCGATCCGCATTGGTCGGACTGGTTCGCTGGACTTCAGTTGACCCATCTGGATACGGGCGAAACCATGCTCTCGGGACAGCTTCCCGACCAGACAGCGCTACACAGTTTGCTGGAACGCGTCCGCGATTTGAACATCACCCTTGTCTCGGTCACCTGTGGAGATGACCAGATAGACGACATAAACAAGATATAGAAAATCAACTTAATTTGTAAATGGTATCAACCAAAGGAGAAAAAATGAAAAAAAGGATTTTGGTTTTAGGCGCCACCGGTTTGTTGGGAAAACCCGTATCGATTGCCTTGCAGAACGCGGGCTATGAGGTGCGCGTTTTCACACGCGACCAGAAGAAGGCACAGGCAGTATTTGGTGACTCTTTCGAGATCGTGGCCGGCGACCTGTTGGATGACGCGCAACTAAAGAACGCCATGCGGGATTGCTACGGCGTGCACATCAGTCTACCCTCGGAAGTGGAACAAAAGGCCGCCGAACTGGTTGCCGCTGCTGCTGTTGATCTGGGCGTGAAGCGCATCAGCTTTATCTCGGGAGCTTCTGTGGCCGAAGAGAACCGCGCGTTCCCCATGATCGAGCGCAAATTGCTGGCTGAAAAAGCCATTACGACTTCCGGTGTGCCTTATTCCATTCTTTGTCCCACCTGGGTGATGGAAAGCCTGCCCATGTTCGTACAACAGGGCAAGGCAAATGCGCTCGGCAAGCAGCCCTATCCCTATCATTGGGTGGCCGCTGAGGATATCGCTGCCATGGTCGTCAATGCATACACGGACGGCAACGGTCAGAGCGAACGTTGTATCGTGCACGGACCGCAGTCCATCTTGATGCTTGACGCATTGAAGCGATATATCGCTGTCTTTCATCCGCAGATCAAGTCGATCTCTTATATGCCGCTTTGGCTTGCCAGGATCTTGGCTGGACTGATGAACGACGCCGCTTTCAAGTTTGCCGTACAGATGATGGCATATTTTGAAAAGGTCGGCGAGGGCACCATGCTTCCACAATCCGGCTGTCGCTTGGGCGAGCCGAAGACCACGCTTGATGAATGGATGACAAAACGCAAAGCAATGCAGATGTAATGCGCGAAAACGGAGAATGAAGAAATGATCAGGGAAATCTCGCAAGCGACTCAAAAGATCCACTATGCCATGGGCACCGTGATGAGCCATAAAGCTTTCGGTTTGCAGGCAGATGAATGTCTTGCCGCCGCCGAAAAAGAAATAGCGCGCATTGAATCAGAACTCAGCCGTTTCCTGCCCGAGAGCGATATCAGCCGTATCAATGAATCCGCCGGATTTTGTGAAGAGCAGGTCAGCACAGATACCTGCGCGGTTCTTGCAAGGGCGGTGAGGTTTTCAAAGGATTTCCCTGGTTGTTTCTCTGTGACCATCGCCCCCCTGGTCAGACTCTGGCAGGTTGCCGCAGTAACCAGTTCACAACCGGACCCCGAGGAGATTCGCCAAACCCTGACGCTGGTCAATTACGGAGATATCCTGCTGAATGCCTGGGCAAAGACCGTCTTATTGAACAAATTCGGGCAGTCCATCGACCTGGGAGGGATCGGTAAGGGCTTCGCGGCGGATGAGATCAGAAAAACATTTGCCGCTTACGAGATCGATTCGGCCTATTCGAACCTGGGCGGAAACGTCATCACCATCGGCACAAAACCGGACGGCAATCCCTGGCAGATCGGCATCTAGCATCCGCGAGAGGAGGGGTGTTTGATCGGTTCGGTGGCGGTGCAAGATCAAGCCGTTGTGACCTCCGGAGACTACCAGCGCTTTTACATCGACGAAGCGGGGCACAGGCAACATCACATACTCAACCCGTCCAGCGGAATGCCAGCCAATTCAGGTTTGATCAGCACCACCGTCATCACCGACAAGGCCATGGATGCCGATGCGCTGTCCACGATCCTCTTCGTGGCCGGATTGGAGAAAAGCCTGGAATTTCTAGGTCGGCTTGAGCACGTTGAAGCGGTGCTGGTGGATGAAGACCTCAATAGCTACGTTACCCGCGGATTAAAACGCCGTTTTCAAGCAGATGAGAAAGTCAACTTTACCTATGTTCGCTAAAAGCAAAAGGAGAAAAGAAATGATTGGTTGGATGATCGCACTCGTTGTTGTTTCAGGATTGGGAATCGCCGGAGGGATCGGCTGGTCGAAACTGCAGAAAGAACACAAGGAGGCCAGAAGTTTGCCCCTGGACGGCGTCGATTTCAGCAAATTGAAAGACGGCAGCTATCAGGGTAATTACGAAGGCGGCATGTACAAATGGCGCAGGAATGCCTGCCAGGTCACCGTGTCCACCGGGAAGGTGTCTGATATTCAAATTGCCAGGAGCGACGATCCGGGCGGAGAAAATATGGATCCCAAGTCGCTTTATGAACGCGTCATCCAGGCGCAGTCGCTACAAGTGGACGTCATCAGCGGCGCTACGCTGACTTCTAAAGCCTATCTCAAGGCAGTGGAGAACGCGCTGATCCAGGCGCAGTAATGAATCATCAAAATTCAGGTAATGGGAGAATTTCAAATGGAACCGAAAAAGAAAAATAAAAAATTTTGGAAAGGTTGTCTGATCACCGTACTGGTTGTGGTCGTCGTTTTGGGAGTCAGCTTCGGTATCGGCTGGTCTTATATATCAAAGGAACACCGTGAAGCCAGAAACCTGCCGCTCAACAAAGTGAACTTCAGTATTTTGGAAGATGGTAACTACCACGGTTATTATGACGGCGGCATGTATCAATGGCGCATCAACGATTGCGATGTGACTGTGACAAACGGCAAGGTCAGTCAGATCCTGTTGTCGAATAGCAACGATCCTGCGGAGGCAAACATTGAAGCGGCAATGCTTTATGACAGGGTCATTGAAACCCAATCGCTGCAGGTCGATACGCTAAGCGGCGCGACACTCACCTCCAAAGCATACTTGCAGTGTGTCGAAAATGCCTTGATCCCCGCGCAGAGCAAATAATCAGGGCAAACGAAAAACGAGGAAGAAACATGATGAATACGAATTTCAGAATTATCGCAATGATCGCAATAGTTTTAATGCTTGCAGTAACTTTGCTGCCTGCCGTCACACCGGCACAGGCCAGCGCAGCTCTTGGCAGGCAGACACAGACTCCATCTTATGATGCACTTGACGCATATATCGAGGGGCAGTTGAAAGCCCTGAACGTTCCCGCCGCTTCTCTGGTTGTGGTAGAAGGGGATCAAATCGTCCACACCAAAGGGTTTGGCAATTCAGAGCCGGGAGGCTCAACGCCGACCCCGCAGACGCCCTTCTTTATTGGCTCGCTGACCAAGTCTTTCACCTCTCTGGCTGTGATGCAGTTGGTGGAAGAGGGAAAAGTCGATCTGGACGCGCCCATACAGCAGTATCTGCCCTGGTTCACCCTGGCGGATGCCGATGCGGCTTCAAGGATCACCGTACGCCAGTTGATGATCCAGACCAGCGGAATCAGTCAAATCCCGGGTATGATCGGCCTGGCCAATTTCGATGATTCAGCGGATGAAGGCGAACGCCAGGTTCGTGGATTGTCGGATTCCATCCCGTCACACCAACCGGGTGAGACCTGGGAATACAGCAATGTGAATTTCAACCTGTTGGGCTTGATCGTTGAGACCGTCAGCGGAGAGACTTATAGCGAGTACGTCCAGAATCATATCTTTACCCCCCTGGATATGCAGCATAGTTATACGTCCAAGGAAGAAGCGCAGCAGGATGGCCTTATCACAGGAAACCAGCAGTGGTTCGGATTCCCCGTCGCGGTACCCGATCAGCGCGTACCGGTGGCCTCCCTGCCGTCCGGACAGTTAATCGCCAGTGCGGAAGATATGGCGCATTACCTGATCGCACAGTTGAACCAGGGTCAGATGCAAGGCGTGTCCGTGCTCTCCGGCGAGGGGGTAGACCTGATGCACCAACCTGCGGCCAGCGTCAGCCTGGGAGACGGCGCCATGGGATATTACGGCATGGGCTGGTTTGTAAACGAGATCAAGGGACAGAATATTGTTTACCATTACGGAGAAGTGCCCGATTTCTTCGCCTATATGGCATTGCTGCCCGACCAGGACCGCGCCATCGTCTTGCTCTTCAACACCAACGAACAGTTGTATACCTATGCCCTTTTGTCGGCTAGCGAGGCTGCCGCGCTTTCACTGGCGGGCGTTGCTCCTGAAGCCAATAACTGGCCTGTCATGCCCTGGGCGCTGCGCGCGGCATTGCTGCTGCCGGTGCTGCAGGTGGTTTTGATCGCGGTTTCAGCGCGCCGGCTAAAAACGAAGCGGATGGGATCCTTCCGCCGTCCGGTACGGACACGTGTATGGGTTCTCCAACTTGCACTGCCCATTTTGTTGAATCTGATCCTGGTCGCCATTCCTGTGGCTGTCATGGCAAGCGGTCTGTTCAGATTCCTGATGCTTTTCATGGGCGACTTGCTCTCGATCTTTATCTTGATGGGGATCATTGCGCTGATCTGGATCGTTGTTCGTACTTCGATGGTCATCGGGGAATATCTAAGTTCATAGAAATTCGATCCCCTGTTGTTTTGGTGAAAAGGATTGGCGGAAAATGGAATTAATAAACCTCTGACCGTATTCTAATATTCATCATGTATATTAAAAATAGGTCCGGAGTTTGAGTTCTCCGGAGAAGGAGGTTGATATGAAAGACATAGTCAATATCCTTGCAACAAAGTTCAGTATTCCGCCGGAAAAAATGGAAGAGTACGTCAAAGAAATGATTGACTGCATCGAACAGGGAAAAGCATTACCAGAATGCGACGCAAGGGAAATGGGCAAAGAGGTCAGAGAAGCGATCATCAACGAATTATCAATTTTCCCAATTCCTTAGTTTGCAATGACAGGAATACAATTGACGAAGAGGCTGTCCCGGAAGTGCGGGGCAGCCTCTTTTTTTACAGATTTCGATCTATATGGTGGCTACGGAAGCCCGTTCAATGAGCGTACAGGGTAATATGATGCAATTTCTTTCAAGCGTTTGACCTTCGGCGAGTTCCAAAAGCATGTTCGTGCACTCGTGCCCGATTTCGTTGTTTGGCACTTGAAGGGTGGTGAGGGGCACAGGCAGGTAACTGGCAATTTCGCGGTTGTCGAACCCGATTATGGAAAGATCCCGTGGAATTTTTAGCCCTGATTCCAATGAGGCGTTGATGCAGCCTGCTGCCATCAGGTCATTCATGGCAAAAATGGCGGTCGGCCGCCTGGTCAGCGAGAGGATTTTTTGCGTGATCTGAAAACCGGATTCGTATTCCCAGTTGCCGTATTGGATGAACTCATCTCTCAAAGGCAATCCGGCTTTTATGACGGCGTCTTTGAATCCGTTCATTCTTTGTTGGGTTGGAAATGAATCTGGATGACCGGCAATCACGGCGATTTCGCGGTGTCCGCGGCTGACCAGATGGTTTACCGCATCCACAGCACCATTATAGTTATCGTAAGAAACAAAATGGTCGCATTTAGTCCCGTGTGAGTATGCATACACAAACGGCTTTTCAATGGGGTTGATCAGGTTATCGATGTGGCGGTCGTGCATACCGACGTAGATAACGCCGTCCACGTGGGAGCGCAGCATCAGTTTAACCCGGTCATTGACGTATTCCTGGTATCCGGTGATCTGGTCATACTGGTTATAGAGTTTTTCCAGCATATGCAGATCATTAAGGATCATTTGATAGCCATTTTCTTCAAGGTGTTCTTCAATCCCGTTAACGATACTGTCGATCGGAAAACCGCGTACATCCTCGACCAACACACCGATGGTCAGTGTTTTTCCAAGACGTAAAGATTTCGCCAGCGAGTGGGGCGTGAAATTGGTCTCATTGATAGCCTCGTTAATACGCCTGGTGGTCTCTTCACTTAGCTGTTTTTTGCCATTAATGACATATGAAACCGATGCAACGGAAACACCTGCACGTTTAGCGATGTCTTTCAATGTTGTCATGGGTCATTCCTCTACGAATATCAGCCCCTGCTTTTCCTTGCCGGATCAACAATAAGACTTGAATACGAATACTTTCCAATTCACACTATTGTATCCTGATTATGGCTTTATCTTGAAAAATCACGTTTCAGTAAAAATCCGAATTAAATAGGGGGATTTTCTGAAAAAAGTATTGACAAAGCGTTTTTTGTCATTATAATGTTAATCATCGATTGGTTAATCGATTAACCTAAATGGAAATGGACCATACTTCGATGAACTTTATACCTGTGGGCGACGTAAAAATACACGATCCAAAATGGTCAAGACAATTTACTCTTGTGCGGGACGTAGTGTTACCTTACATGTGGGAAATTTT
>ENA-OSEO01001370-OSEO01001370.1-sediment-metagenome-genome-assembly--contig:-NODE-1370-length-44641-cov-8.490441_pt1 | contig 44641 bp, 49 predicted proteins | sample MGYA00237883_ERZ534232 | MGnify/ENA metagenome assembly ERZ534232 | reverse complement strand
AGGGGGATAATGTATTGCCCTATTTTACGGATCGATAGCGAAAACTATTTTTATAAATTTGCTGCGGAATTGCTGCTGAAGGATATAACATGACAACCAAACCAAAGTTGCCTATGTTGATGTGGGCTTATCCGCGTGAATACAAGGACGCTTCAACTGCAGGCCAGGTTACAACATCCCCGCATAGTTTTACTGCACCAAATTACAGATCGCCGGTATTTTGGGTTACCAGGGGTTATGCGATACTTGACGAAGCTGCATTTCCTGTAATAGGAGAGGGAGACAAACAACCTAATGATACATATCGCGAGCAACTTGTTGCCAATGCAAAGGCTGCAATCGATGCCGTTGATAAACTGGGATATATCGACCGCAGCAAAGTCGCTGTAGGTGGACATTCATATGGTGCCTTCATGACAGCTAACCTGTTAAGCCACAGCGATCTTTTTGCTGCAGGGATCGCACGGAGCGGTGCCTATAACCGTACCCTGACTCCCTTTGGATTTCAGGCTGAAGAGAGAACCTACTGGGAAGCACCTGACGTATATTATAACATGTCACCCTTCATGCATGCCGATAAAATGAAAACACCTGTTTTACTGATTCACGGTGAAGACGATAATAATGCCGGAACTTTTCCCCTGCAAAGCGAACGGTACTTTAATGCTCTTAAAGGAATGGGTGCGCCGGCACGATTGGTTTTCCTGCCAAAGGAGAGTCATAGTTATGCAGCCAGGGAATCAATAATGCATATATTATGGGAGCAGGACCGGTGGCTTGAAAAATGGGTGAAAAAAAGACAGCCCTGAAGAGTCTCTTTGAAATAATAAATTAGCATAAAAATTCACCGCTGAAGAAAAAATTGCTAAAAATCATTTCATTGCGCTAAAATCAAAAAACTCCTCACTTCAGGCATTCATTCCTCATGCCTGAGGTTCGTCAGACAGATTTGATTTTTTAACGCTTCATTACATGATTTTCTATACGCATTTTTTCTTAGGCGGATCATTTTCTGCTAATTTTTTCAGGCCAAAATAAAATCCGGAGAAAAGGATTGTGTACTTTCGTTCAAACCGGGGGAAAATTATAACTGATAAATTTTGACTGATACCATTTAAAATGTGTTTATTTAATGAGAAAAAATGTTGACGGGGGTTAAAGTGGTAAAATTTTCTGAAACAAAAAGTTGATTATAAGTTATTTAAAAAATATTCAAATGAAGAAAAAGATAAGAATTTTAATCTCATTATTTGCAGTTTTTGCATTACTATGCTCTTGCAGTGTAAAGAAAGATGACCATGTGAATTTTATTATTGTATATCTTGATGATATGGGTTACGGAGATTTATCCCTGACAGGAGCTGTCGGATACAATACTCCAAATATTGACAGGTTAGCATCGAAGGGCATGTTTTTTTCACGTTACTACTCCCCACAGGCTGTATGCAGCGCTTCACGCGCGGGTCTGCTTACCGGCTGCTACCCAAACCGCATCGGAATTACCGGGGCACTGAGTCACAGGTCGGTCACCGGAATCTCCGATAATGAAGAGACAATAGCAGAGGTATTGAAGAAGCGAGGATACTCAACAGCCATATTCGGAAAGTGGCACCTGGGAGTTCAGTCGCAGTTCCTTCCGGTAAGACATGGATTTGATGAATTTTACGGTATTCCATACTCAAATGATATGTGGCCGCTGCATCCAAGAGGTCCGGGTGCTTATCCCAATCTGCCGCTTTTCGAAAATGATTCCATTGTTGATCCCGAGGTGACACCGGAAGATCAGTCACAATTTACAACTGCTTTTACAGAGAGGGCCATTGATTTTATTCAAAGAAACAGGGAAAATCCGTTTTTCCTTTACCTGGCTCATCCCATGCCTCATGTACCGCTCTATGTTTCTGATAAATTTAAGGGAAAATCAGAGCAGGGACTTTATGGAGACGTGCTTATGGAAATTGACTGGAGTGTCGGACAGATCACCAACACTCTTAAAGAGTTGGAACTTGAAGAGAATACCCTTTTGATCTTCACATCAGATAACGGACCCTGGATAAATTACGGTAACCATGCCGGAAATACGGGAGGATTGCGAGAAGGTAAGGGTACTACCTATGAGGGAGGACAGCGTGTTCCGTGCCTGATGCTCTGGAAAGGTGTTATATCCCCCGGAACCGTTAATAACAAGCTTTTGTCGGGTATAGATATACTGCCGACTATTGCAGAGATTGCCGGTGCCCCGCTGCCTCCAAATAAAATAGACGGTATTAGCATGCTGCCGCTTTTAAAAGGAGAAACCTCTGAATCACCCAGAAAATATTTTTATCATTACTACCGTGGAAATAATCTTGAAGCAGTGCAGGATGGATACTGGAAACTTATTTTTCCGCATAACGGGCGTACTTACAAGGGATTTGAACCGGGTAAAGATGGTCAGCCGGGTGAGGTGAACGAACAGTTCCCCTGTGAAGCAGGGTTGTATGATCTTAGGCGCGATCCGGGAGAGCGGTACAACCTTATTGGTTACCATCCTGAAATTGTTCAGCATTTGGAAATAGTTGCAGAAGAGGCCCGTAATGACCTTGGCGATGACCTCACCGGTAATCCAGGTAAAAACAGAAGAGAACCCGGTAGGATCAGCCGGTAGTCAGCCGTATATAATGAATAAAACCGGATTTTTTTATACATATTCTTTTTTTTCTATCTTTCGCTCTTAAAATCAGGGGTACTATGCCAAAATTTCCGCACTATTTGCAACCCGATGCGATGGACTGCGGTCCGGTTTGCCTGAGAATTGTGGCAAAATATTTCGGGCAGCACTATAATCTCGATACTTTACGGGATCTTATGTGGAAAACCCGTGAAGGTGTATCTTTGCTTTCAATAAGCGATGCAGCAGAAAAAATCGGATTTCGTACGCAGGGAATTCGTGTTACCCTTGATAAACTGTCAGAAGTTCCCCTTCCGGTTATTGTGCACTGGACTCAAAATCATTTTGTTGTACTCTATAAGATTGAAAAGAGAAAATCACTCCTTTCCTATATAACCGGAAAGCCCGGATATGAGACTATTTATTACGTTTCTGATCCGGCTCACGGATTATTAAAATACAGCAGGGAGGAATTTTTACGTTTTTGGGCATCCACAAAGATCAATGGCGAAGCAGCGGGAATAGCTCTTCTTATGGAACCCACGGCAGACTTCTATCTTGAGGAGGGAGAAAAGCTGGACAAGGCTGGCCTTGGTTACCTCTTTTCATATTTTAAACCTTACAGGAAACTTATTATACAACTTCTGCTGGGTTTTATGACGGGAACTCTGTTAAGTCTTATTTTTCCCTTTCTTACCCAGGCAATAGTAGATATAGGCATCAGTACCAATAATATCAACTTTATTGTTTTGGTACTTATAGCCCAGCTTGTGCTGACAGTCAGCCAGACCTTAACAGGCTTTATCAGGAGCTGGATAATGCTTCATACCAGCGCCAGGATCAGTATTTCGCTTATATCCGACTTCCTGATTAAACTGATGAAGCTGCCTATGAGGTTTTTTGACAGCAGGCTTATTGGAGATCTCAGGCAGCGTATCGATGATAACCAGCGTATACGGGATTTTCTTACAGAGAATCTCATAAGCATGTCATTCGGGATATTCATATTCATTATATACAGCTTTGTAATGGCTTATTACAGTTGGTATATTTTACTCGTTTTTTATCTGGGGAGCGCCCTCTATGTACTTTGGATACTTATGTTTTTAAAGAAGAGAAAAGAGCTTGATTATAAACGATTCAATATTTCTTCCGATAATCAGAGCAATGTTTACCAACTTATAACCGGCATTCATGAGATTAAACTCAATAACTGCGAAAAACAGAAACGCTGGGAATGGGAGCGCATACAGGCCAGACTTTTTAAAGTAAATGTAAAAGGATTGATGTTGAATCAGTATCAGGAGTCAGTCTCAATTCTGATAAATCAGATTAAAAATATAATTATCTCATTTATTGCTGCAAAGTCGGTAGTCGAAGGAGATATGACCCTTGGTATGATGATGGCCATACAATATATTGCAGGTCAGCTTAACAGTCCGGTAAATGAATTTATAACTTTTATAAGAGCCGGACAGGATGCAAAAATCAGTCTGGGCCGTCTGGCCGAGATACACAGCAGGGAAGACGAAGAGATGACTGATGAGCAGAAAAATTATGAACTTCCGGGCGATAAAGTCATAAAAATTTCAGGTCTCTCTTTTCATTATGAAGGTCCACGGTCACCCAGGGTTCTCAACAACATAAATCTGCAAATACCCGCCAATAAAATAACTGCCGTTGTAGGTGCAAGCGGCAGCGGGAAAACCACACTTTTAAAACTGATTCTCGGCTTCTATCCTCCTTATGAGGGTAAAATTGAGATCGGAGGCATCCCCCTTCATCAATACAGTATGCAGATGTGGCGTCGCAACAGCGGTGTTGTTATGCAGGAGGGATTTATCTTTTCCGACACCATAGCAGGGAATATTGCAGTAGGACAGGATTATCCTGACCGTGATAAACTGCAAAGTTCTGTAAGGATTGCCAACATAAGTGAATACATAGAGACCCTGCCTCTCAGGTATAATACTAAGATAGGGCAGGAGGGAACGGGTTTGAGCCAGGGACAGAAACAACGTATTCTTATAGCACGTGCGGTTTATAAAAATCCTCATTTTCTCTTTTTTGACGAAGCCACAAATGCCCTGGATGCAAAAAATGAAAAGGTGATAATGGAGAACCTTGAGGAATTTTTCCGGGGACGTACTGTGGTTATAGTGGCACATCGGCTGAGTACGGTGAAAAATGCTGATAATATAGTTGTTCTGGATAAGGGAGAGATAGCTGAGTCGGGGACTCATTATGAGTTGGTGAACAACAGGGGTGTTTATTATGAGCTGGTCAGAAATCAACTGGAACTGGGACTTTAAATGAAAGAAAACAACATAGAGCTGCGTTCTGAGGAGGTTCAGGAGATCCTCGGGACTCCGCCACGCTGGATAGTCAGGTGGGGAATTACTGTTATACTTTTTGTGCTGGCAGTTTTGCTGGCCGGAAGCTATTTTTATAAATATCCTGATATCATAACTTCGCGGATAACCATTCTTTCGGAAAATCCGCCTGCCCAAATTGTTGCCAGGTCAAACGGGAAAATTGACAATCTATTTGTACGTAATAATCAGAATGTTAAAAACGGTGAACTTCTGGCAGTTATTGAAAATACTGCAAATCATCATGATGCATACAGACTCCTTAATAAACTGGATTCTGTTTCAGATATTTTTCAGGATCCCTCCGGATTTGTTGATGTTTCTTTCATAGAAGAATATAGTCTTGGTCAGTACCAGTCTTATTTCTCAACTTTTGAAAATCAGCTGACTACCTATCAGACATTCATTCTTTTCAATCCGAATGACCAGCGAATAGAATCATTGCAGAAGCAGGTCGATGACTATGAGGATTTTTTTCAGAAATCAAATGAGCAGATATCAATTTTAAAGCAGGATTATGATCTTGCCGAAAGTTTGTTTATGAGAGATTCATTACTGTTTGCCAGACAAATAATGTCAAAGGCTGAATTTGAAAAATCAAAAGCATCGATGTTGAAGCAGAAGTTTAGTTATCAGAATGCGGTTACAGGTCTTGCCAGTACCCGGATAGTAATGAATAATCTCAGGCAGTTAATAGAAGAACAGAAGGTATTGAAGGCGGAGACTGAAAATCAGTTGCTGGCTGACCTGAAGGAAAAATATGATAATCTTGTTAATCAGCTTAAAGACTGGGAGCAGACATTCATCCTGAAATCCCCGATTCCCGGAGAAGTTACTTTTAATAATTTTTGGAGCGTCAATCAGTACGTAACCTCCGGAAGTGTTGTTTTTACGGTTGTGCCCGACAGAAATCAAAGATTACTGGGAAGGGCTGAAGTCCCTGTCAGAGGTGCCGGTAAAATAGAGCCGGGGCAGAAAGTCAATATTAAACTTGACAATTTTCCGCATATGGAATACGGCATTGTGGAAGGCAGAGTTAAAAATATTTCACAAGTTCCCCTGATAACAGAGAGCGGAGCATACTATACCATCGAAGTTGAAATTGTTAACAAACTGGTAACAAATTATGGCAGGGAGTTGCCTTTCAATCAGGAGATGCAGGGTTCGGGTGAAATTATAACAAAAGACCGCAGAATGATTGAGCGAATTATTGAACCTTTGGTTTCCAGGGCAAGGGAGCGAATGTAATTATGTTTTTTATATGTTAATTTGATTAATTTTTAATAAAAAAGAGAGGAAATTATTTGTTCTTTATTCAAAATTAGTACTTTTGCGTGCCGTTTTTAAAGGGGCAATCTGTGAAATGATTTAAAAAATATTGTTTTTAATAAAATTTAACATACTTTTGCAATCCATTTTTAGAACGAATTATAACAACATAAATTAAAGAGGTTTTTATGCCGACGATTCAACAGTTAGTAAGAAAAGGAAGACAAAGTAAGGTGGAGAAGAGCAAATCTCCCGCCCTTGATTCATGCCCGCAGCGTCGCGGCGTATGTGTTCGTGTATATACAACAACACCCAAAAAACCTAATTCTGCAATGCGTAAGGTTGCCAGGGTAAGGCTTACAAACGGGAAAGAGGTCAATGCGTATATCCCCGGAGAAGGGCATAATTTGCAGGAACACTCAATTGTGCTTGTCCGCGGAGGCAGGGTGAAAGACCTGCCCGGTGTCAGATACCATTTAATCCGTGGTGCACTTGACACTGCCGGAGTAGAAGGCAGATCACAACGCAGATCGAAATACGGTGCTAAAAGACCTAAAAAATAAAAAACAAAAGTTTTAAAATACTGTTTGATTACAGTGGTTTGGTTGAGTAAGTAAATCTTTACCGTCTTCCGGGGATAAACTGAAGACCGCCTCAGGGCAGCCAATTTAAATAACACTAAAAGAGAGAAAATGAGAAAGACAAGACCAAAGAAGAGAATTCTGTTACCTGATCCAAAGTATAATGATTTACTGGTTACCAGGTTTGTGAATGACTTGATGAAAGACGGAAAAAAATCTGTAGCTTATTCGATTTTCTATGACACATTGGATATAGTTGAAAAGCGAATGAAAGACACTGATTTAATTCCTCTTGAAATCTGGAAAAAGGCACTTGAGAATATCACTCCTGCAGTTGAAGTTAAGAGCAGAAGGGTAGGGGGTGCAACATTCCAGGTCCCGATGGAGATCAGACAGGAGAGAAAAGTTGCTATCAGTATTAAAAACCTTATCCTGTTTGCAAGTAAACGTTCGGGTAAATCGATGGCCGATAAGCTGGCTGCCGAGGTAGTTGCAGCCTACAATAATGAGGGTGGTGCATATAAGAGGAAAGAAGACACCCATCGTATGGCCGAAGCAAACCGTGCTTTTGCTCATTTCAGATTCTGATTAGTGTTTTTAAGTGTCTGTAATATAATTAAGGAATAGAAAATGAGCAAGAATTTTTATGGCTGTACAAAATCTTAAAAATACCAGAAATATTGGCATCATGGCGCACATCGATGCTGGTAAAACCACTATTACGGAGCGTATTCTCTTTTATACTGGTTTGACCCACAGGCTCGGTGAAGTCCATGATGGTGCTGCTACGATGGACTGGATGGAGCAGGAACAGGAAAGAGGTATTACCATTACCTCTGCAGCTACCACTACATTCTGGAAATACCAGGATACTGAGCATAAAATTAATCTCATAGATACTCCCGGACACGTTGATTTTACGGTTGAAGTTGAGCGTTCACTCAGGGTGCTTGACGGCAGCGTTGCCCTGTTCTGTGCAGTAGGAGGTGTTGAAGCACAATCTGAAACTGTATGGAGGCAGGCTGAAAAATATCATGTTCCCCGTATTGCATTTGTGAATAAGATGGACAGGCAGGGAGCAGACTTTTTTAATGTTTACAGGGAGATTAAAGAAAAACTTGGTGCAAATCCAATTCCGGTTCAGATTCCCATCGGATCAGAAGAGACATTTTCAGGGGTTATTGACCTAATTGAAATGAAAGCAGTCAGATGGTATGATGATCAAACTATGGGCACCAGTTATACTCTTGAGGATATTCCGGATGATTTAATTCCGGAAGCTGAAGAGTGGCGCGGCAAACTTATTGAGTCACTTGCCGAGCTGGATGATTATCTGTTGGAAAGATATCTCGAAGATCCTGCATTGATTACCAGAGAGGAGATGCTGGATTTTATTCGCAGAGCTACAATTGAGGGCATAATAGTTCCCCTGATGTGTGGATCTGCATTTAAAAATAAAGGTGTTCAGCGACTGCTGGATGCTGTGTGTGCTTTTCTTCCAAGTCCGCTGGATAAAGGACAGATTACAGGAGTAAATCCTGTTATTGATAAGGAGGTACACCGCAATGCAGATGTGAATGAACCACTTGCAGCACTTGCATTTAAGATAGCTACTGATCCGTTTGTCGGACGTTTGGCCTATATGAGAGTTTATTCCGGTAAGATTGAATCAGGATCACAGGTTCTGAATGTCAGAACCGGAAAGAAGGAGAGAATATCCAGGCTGTATCAGATGCACTCCAACAAGCAGAATCCCAAGGATGTAATATTTGCCGGAGATATATGTGCAGCAGTGGGTTTTAAAGATATCCGCACCGGAGATACCCTTTGTGATATAAAACATCCTATCGAACTTGAAAGCATAAGCTTTCCGGAACCGGTAATAGGAATCGCCGTAGAACCAAAGTCACAAAGTGACCTTGACCGTTTATCAAACGGCCTTTCCAAGCTTTCAGAAGAGGATCCGACATTTCAGGTTTCAACCGATCCTGAATCCGGTCAGACAATCATCCGCGGAATGGGTGAGCTCCATCTTGAAATTATAGTTGACCGTCTGAGGAGGGAGTTTAATGTGGAGTGTAACCAGGGTGCCCCACAGGTGGCATATAAGGAGGCGATAAGTATACCGGTTGAGTGGCATGAATTGTTCCGGAAACAGACCGGAGGTCGCGGTAAATTTGCCGAAATTTACGTTATCATAGAGCCGGCTGAAGATGGAAAACCCGGTTTGGAATTTATTAATAATGTAAAAGGAGGGAATATCCCTAGGGAATATATCCCATCTGTTGAAAAAGGATTCAGAGATGTAATGTCAAATGGTCCGCTGGCCGGTTATCCTATTGACAGTATGAAGGTAACTTTAACTGATGGTTCATTTCATGCAGTTGATTCAGACCAGCTTTCATTTGAGATTTGTGCAAAACAGGCATTCAGGAATGCTTCTGCAAAAGCTGCACCGAAATTGCTGGAGCCTGTAATGAAGCTCGAAATTGTAACTCCGGAAGAATATATGGGAGACATAATAGCCGACCTGAATCGCCGGAGAGGTGAAATAACAGGAATGCAGACCAAAGGTAATGCAAAGGTTATAAGTGCCAGAGTACCTCTGGCAGAACAATTTGGTTATGTTACTGTTCTGCGGACCTTATCATCCGGGAGGGCAACTTCATCAATGGAGTTCAGCCACTATCAGGAGGTACCAAGGTCATTGGCAGAAAAAGTGCTTGAAAATGTACAGGGAAGAGTTGATTTATTATAAATAACTATAACAGAGTTCGTATTATGAACCAGAAAATCAGGATTAAACTGAAATCGTACGATCATAATTTGGTTGACAAGTCGGCTGAAAAGATCGTTAAAACGGTGAAAACTACCGGAGCAGTTGTAAGCGGGCCTATTCCGCTGCCAACTCACAAAAGGATTTTTACGGTTTTGCGCTCTACCTTTGTAAATAAAAAATCAAGGGAACAGTTTCAGTTGTCGTCATACAAACGTTTGATCGACATCTACAGTTCTACTGCAAAGACAATTGACGCCTTAATGAAGCTGGAATTACCCAGTGGCGTGGAAGTAGAAATTAAAGTTTGATAATGTAAAAAAAAGTCGAAATGGCTGGTATTATTGGAAAAAAAATCGGAATGACATCCGTTTTCAGTGTTGAGGGGAAAAATATCCCATGCACTGTTATTGAAGCCGGTCCCTGCATTGTCACCCAGGTGAAAACCAGTGAGAAAGAGGGATACGATGCCCTGCAGCTTGCTTACGGAGACAAAAAGGAACGCAAAGCTAACAAAGCTGAGTTCGGGCATTTTAAAAAGGCCGGCGTGTTACCTAAACACGAATTGGTTGAGTTTAAGAACACCTATCAGGAAAAGTTTAAACTTGGCGATTCAGTTACTGTCAATATTTTTCATGAAATGGATTATGTTGATGTAGTGGGAATTTCCAAAGGAAAAGGATTTCAGGGTGTTGTCAAGCGACACAATTTTCGTGGAGTTAATGATCAGACACATGGTCAGCATAACAGACTGAGAGCTCCCGGTTCAATCGGAGCATCATCCTGGCCGAGTCGTGTGTTTAAAGGTATGAGAATGGCAGGAAGGACAGGAAACAATGCCGTTACCATTGAGAACCTGTTGGTATTGAAAATCATACCTGAAAAAAATTTATTAGTGGTGAAAGGTTCAGTGCCTGGCGCCAAAGGTTCATACTTAATTATCAGGAAACAATGGAACTAAGTGTACTGAATATAGAGGGTAAAGAGACAGGGAGAAAAGTCGCTTTAGATGACCGCATTTTTGGAATTGAACCCAATGATCATGCAATATATTTAGCGGTTAAACAGTATATGGCAAATAACAGACAGGGAACTCATAAAACCCTTGAGCGTTCTGAAGTTGCCGGAAGTACCAGAAAGATAAAGAGACAAAAAGGAACGGGAACTGCCCGTGCCGGCAGTATTAAATCACCTGTATTTAGGGGTGGTGGCACTGTCTTTGGACCACAACCGAGAGATTATAACTTTAAGCTTAACAGTAAGGTTAAACAGTTAGCTAAAAAATCGGCATTGACCTATAAGGCAAAGGAAAACAATATTATTATTATTGAGGATTTCGATCTTGAAGCCCCAAAAACAAAAAAGATTGTTGACATTAAAAGTAATCTGCAAATAGCTGATAAAAAGTCACTTTTCGTTTTACCGGCCGGAAATAATAATATATATTTGTCCTCCAGAAATTTACAGGATGTTTCAGTCGTAAGTGCTTCTTATTTAAACACTTATCAAATTATGAATGCAAGAATTGTTGTTCTGCTTGAAGGTTCTGTTAAGAAGATTGAAGAGGTATTTAATATTTAAGGTGAAAAAAAGATGGATATTTTAATAAAACCATTGGTTACTGAAAAGATGAACGGGCTTGCTGAAAGGTTCAATCGTTACGGATTTGTGGTAGATCGCAGAGCAACAAAGCCTCAGATAAAAAGTGCTGTGGAGGGTTTGTATGATGTTAAGGTTCGCTCTGTAAACACACTGGTGTACGGAGGTAAGGTCAAATCACGGTATACTAAATCAGGCGTTATATCCGGCAAAACATCATCCTGGAAAAAGGCGATAGTAACCTTAGCTGAAGGAGATAGTATTGATTTTTACAGTAATATTTAATTAATAAAATGGCAGTAAGAAAATTAAATCCAGTAACCCCGGGTCAAAGGCATAAAATAATCGGAGCTTTTGATACCATTACTGCATCTGCACCTGAGAAATCATTGTTGGAGCCCCTGCGGAAATCTGGTGGTCGCAATAACCAGGGCCGCATGACGATGAGGTATAGAGGTGGGGGACATAAACGGCGTTACCGCATAATCGATTTTAAGCGCGATAAAGACGGAGTTAAAGCTGTTGTGGATTCCATCCAGTATGATCCTAATCGTTCTTCCCGGATTGCTCTTCTTAATTATGAAGACGGGGAAAAGCGATATATTATCGCACCAAACGGGCTGAAGGTTGGTCAGGAAATTAAGAGCGGTGCCGGAGTAGAACCAGAAATTGGAAATTCATTACCATTATTTGATATTCCTCTGGGAACATTAGTTCATAATATTGAGCTTTACCCGGGTAAAGGCGGAGCAATGGCCCGCAGTGCGGGCTCATATGCACAGTTAACATCCCGTGAAGGTAAATATGCTACTTTAAAATTACCTTCCGGTGAATCTCGTATGGTATTGACAACCTGCAGGGCAACTGTTGGTATGGTTGGTAATTCAGAACACAATCTTGAAAAATCCGGTAAAGCCGGTCGCTCAAGATGGTTAGGCAGAAGGCCCCGTGTGAGGGGTGTTGCCATGAACCCTGTTGACCATCCGATGGGTGGTGGTGAAGGACGTGCTTCCGGCGGTCATCCGCGGTCACGCAAAGGTCTTCTTGCAAAAGGGTATAAGACCCGCAGTAAGAAAAAACCTTCCAGCAGGTATATTGTAGAACGTAGGAAAAAATAAATTAAGGTATAGAATATGAGTCGTTCATTAAAAAAAGGCCCGTTTATCGATTTTAATTTAGAGAGGAAAGTCCTGGCTATGACTGATACAGGAAAGAAATCGGTTATTAAGACATGGGCACGGGCATCAGTAATTTCTCCTGACTTTGTTGGTCATACGATTGCTGTGCATAACGGTAATAAGTTTATACCGGTATATATCACTGAAAATATGGTGGGACACCGCCTGGGTGAATTTGCACCTACAAGGACATTCAGAGGTCACGCCGGAAACAGGAAATAAGTATTCAGGCATATTTATAAAAATGATAATAAAAAGAAAATAATGGGTGCCAGAAAAAGAATAGCAGCAGAAAAGCGAAATGAAGCGAAGAAAAAGCAGTATTATGCTGTGTTGCGTAATTGCCCTACATCACCTAGAAAAATGAGGCTTGTAGCTGATATGATCCGCGGCATTGAGGTGAATAAGGCACTGGATGTTCTGAAGTATTCTTCGAATGAAGCATCCGGGAAAGTTGAAAAACTCCTTTTGTCGGCCATAGCTAACTGGCAGGCAAAAAATGAAGGAGCACGTTTAGAAGAAAATGAACTCTATATAAGTAGAATTATGGTTGATTCAGGCCGTATTTTGAAGAGGTTACGTCCGGCTCCCCAGGGTCGTGCACACCGGATAAGAAAACGGTCTAATCACGTTACAATTTACGTAGACAAAAAAGAAAGTGTTGTTGAAGAAAATCTTAATCAATAGTACATGGGACAAAAAGTAAATCCAATTTCAAATCGTTTGGGATTCATCAATGGATGGGACTCTAATTGGTTCGGTGGTGATGATTACGGTGAAAAACTGGTTGAAGACCAGCAAATACGGGAATATTTAAATGCCCGTTTATCGAAAGCAAGTATTTCGAGAATAGTTATTGAACGTACTTTGAAGCTGATCACCATCACTGTTCACACTTCGCGTCCAGGTATTATTATAGGTAAAGGCGGGCAGGAGGTTGATAAACTTAAGGAAGAGCTTAAGAAGATTACCAGTAAAGAGGTTCAGATCAATATTTTCGAGATCAAACGCCCTGAACTCGATGCAAAAATTGTTGCAAATAATATTGCACGGCAGATCGAGGGTAAGATTGCTTACAGAAGGGCAGTGAAAATGGCTATAGCTTCTACAATGCGTATGGGAGCAGAAGGAATTAAGGTGTTGGTATCAGGCCGGCTGAATGGTGCTGAAATGGCTCGTTCAGAGATGTATAAAGACGGTCGTACTCCGTTACATACCCTTCGTGCAGATATAGATTACGCTTTGGCAGAAGCATTGACCAAGACCGGACTTATAGGAGTGAAAGTCTGGATATGTAAAGGATTGGTATACGGAACCCGGGATCTCTCACCGAATGTGGGTCAGAAACAGGCACGCAGCGGAAAGAATGTTGGAGGAGCTTCCAGAACCAGAAGAAGAAAATAGTGGTATAACACTGATAAATTTCCAGGAATGTTACAACCAAAAAAAGTAAAATTCAGAAGAGTACAAAAGGGCCGGATGAAAGGTAATTCGCAGAGAGGTAATCAGCTTGCCTTCGGTTCATTTGGAATAAAAGCTTTGGAGGAAGCGTGGATAACAGGCCGTCAGATAGAGGCAGCAAGGGTTGCTGTTACACGTCATATGCAAAGGCAGGGGCAAATATGGATCAGGATTTTCCCTGATAAGCCTATTACGAAGAAACCTGCTGAAGTCCGTATGGGTAAAGGAAAAGGTGCTCCCGAAGCATTCGTGGCACCAGTTACACCCGGAAGGATTATAATTGAAGCTGATGGAGTTCCTTTCGAAACGGCTAAAGAGGCCCTTCGACTGGCTGCACAAAAGCTTCCGATTACAACGAAGTTAGTTGTTAGGCGTGATTTTGTTGAAGAATAAAAAGGAGATTAGTTATGAAGGTATCTGAAATTAAAGAGATGACAACTAAAGAATTAGTTGAAAAGATTCAGGTCGAACAAGAGAATTTAATACGTCTTCGAATGAATCATGCAGTTTCTCCGCTGGATAATCCTATGAAACTGAAGGAAACCAGGAAGAATATTGCAAGGCTTAAAACAATATTACGTCAAAGGGAATTAAGTGAAACCCAGAATTAAGTCAGCAATGGAAGAAAAAAAAGTGAGAAATCTCAGAAAAGAGAGAGTTGGGATAGTTGTTAGCAATAAAATGGATAAAACCATTGTGGTTGCAGTAAAACGTAAGGTTAAACATCCTATATACGGGAAGTTTGTCAACAAAACAACAAAATTCTATGCCCACAATGATAAGGAGAGTTGCAACATTGGTGACGTGGTGAGAATAATGGAAACCCGTCCGCTGAGCAAAACCAAATGTTGGAGATTAATTGAAATAATTGAAAGAGCTAAATAATTATGATACAACAAGAAACGAGATGTTCAGTTGCTGATAACAGCGGGGCAAAGGAAGTTCTTTGTATCCGTGTTCTGGGAGGTACAGGCAAACGTTACGCAACCATTGGTGATACTATTGTGGTTACCGTGAAAAGTGCCATACCCGGTAGTGATGTAAAAAAAGGTACAGTATCTAAAGCTATTGTTGTGCGTACAAAAAAGGAAGTCCGCCGGCCGGATGGCTCTTATATACGATTTGACGACAATGCTGTAGTTCTCTTAAATAACCTTGGCGAGATTCGCGGAACCCGTATCTTCGGTCCGGTTTCACGTGAATTAAGAGATAAGAATATGAAAATCATTTCTCTTGCACCGGAAGTACTTTAAAATTAAAAAAGACAAAAAATGCAGAAAAAGTTTCATATAAAGAAGGGTGACACCGTAATAGTTATTACCGGTAACTATAAAGGCCAGAAAGGAAGGGTGCTTGAGGTGATCAGGAAATCAGACAGGGCTATTGTTGAAGGTGTTAATATGATTAAAAAGCATACCAAGCCCGATGCAAAAAATCCTCAGGGAGGTATTATTGAAAAAGAATCATCAATTCATATTTCAAATCTTATGCTGGTGGACCCCAAAACGGGAACACCCACACGCATAGGCAGAAAGCTTGATGATAAAGGTAATTTAGTTCGTTATTCTAAAAAATCCGGAGAGGAGATAAAATAATGGCATACATACCAACACTTAAAAAGAAATATAAGGAAGAGGTAATCGGTTCATTGATGAAGCAATTCGATTACTCTTCAGTAATGCAGGTTCCGCGACTTGAAAAAATAGTCCTTAACCAGGGTGTCGGGGCAGCTATAGCCGACAAAAAAATAATTGATGTCGCCACTCAGGAGATGACAATGATTGGCGGTCAAAAAGCTGTTCAGACAGTTTCTAAAAAGGATATATCCAATTTTAAACTTAGGCGGAAAATGCCCATCGGAGTTCGTGTCACTTTGAGGCGTAACAGAATGTACGAATTTCTGGATCGACTTATTGCTGCCACATTACCGCGTATCAGAGATTTTCGGGGTATTGAAAGTAAAATGGACGGACACGGAAATTATACCCTTGGTATACCGGAGCAAATCGTTTTCCCCGAGATCGTTATAGATAAAGTAAATAAAATTAACGGTATGAACATCACCTTTGTTACTTCTGCCGCGACAGATGAGGAAGGTTTTGCTTTGTTAAAAGAATTGGGATTACCTTTTAAAAATGTTAAAAAGAATTGACCTATGGCCAAAGAATCCATGAAAGCCCGTGAAGTAAAAAGGGCAAAGTTAGTAGAAAAATATGCCGGGAAGAGGGCCAGACTGAAAGCCGAAGGCGATTGGACAGGACTGCAGAAGTTACCCAAAAATTCATCCCGTGTTCGACTCCATAACCGCTGTAAACTCACAGGCAGACCTAAAGGATATATGAGGCAGTTTGGAATCAGCAGGATCAATTTCAGGGAGATGGCTTCAGAAGGAATAATTCCGGGAGTTAAAAAGGCTAGTTGGTAATTTGTAAAAAGACTGGAAAACATGAGTAAAGTATCAGATCCAATAGCAGATTATCTTACCAGGTTAAGAAATGCAATACTTGCTAAACACCGGGTAGTTGATATTCCTGCTTCGACCCTGAAAAAGGAGATGACAAAAATCCTGAAAGAGAAGGGCTATATATTAAACTATAAGTTTGAAGATGAAATTGGTTATCAGGGTAATATTAAAATTGCACTGAAATACCATCGTGATACTAATGTGCCTGCTATTAAGGGCCTTAAAAGAATAAGTAAGCCCGGGTTGCGTCAATATTGCGATAGCACAGAGATTCCGCGTGTACTTAACGGATTGGGAATTGCCATTATCTCCACCTCAAAAGGAGTAATTACCGATAAGGAAGCACGTGAAATGAATGTAGGTGGAGAAGTTTTATGTTACGTCTATTAAAAGGAGGAACAGATAAATGTCAAGAATAGGTAAATTACCCATTACATTACCAGCAGGGGTTGAGGTGAAGATCAGCGACAGTAATCTGGTAACGGTGAAAGGTCCTCTTGGTGAATTAAACCAGCAGGTCAGTCCTGAAATTGAAGTAAGTATAGAGGAGAATAAAATTAAATTCACCCGTTTAAACGAAACTAAACGCCATAAATCGATGCACGGACTTTACCGGGCACTGATCAATAATATGGTTGAAGGTGTTACAAAAGGTTATGAATTAAAGCTTGAGCTGGTTGGTGTGGGATATCGTGCTGAAATGGTTCAGCCTGATGTGCTTGATCTGGTTTTAGGATATGTGCACCATACTTATTTGCAACTTCCTCCGGAAGTAAAAGCTGAAGCTAAATCTGATAAACGCAGCAATCCGATCATTACCCTTAAGAGCATTGACAAGCAACTGATCGGACAGGTAGCAGCGAAAATCAGATCATTTCGTAAGCCTGAACCTTACAAAGGAAAAGGTATTAAATTTGTTGGTGAGGTTATTCGTCGTAAGGCAGGTAAAACCGCATCTAAATAATTTCTCAAATAATTGATACTATGGTATTGACAAAAGTAGAAAGGCGGAGAAGAATAAAGAACCGTGGAAAGAATAAAGTAACCGGTACGGCAGTACGTCCCCGCTTATGTGTTTTCAGAAGCAATAAAGAGATATATGCCCAGGTGATAGACGATGGAGAAGGTAAAACATTGGTTGCAGCCGGATCGGTTGAAAAAACTATTGCCTCACACAACGGCACAAAAAGCGAAAAAGCTGCAATGGTCGGTGACCTAATTGCAAAAAAAGCATTGGATGCCGGTATTTCCGGTGTTGTATTCGACAGAAATGGTTACTTATACCATGGAAGAGTTAAACAGTTAGCTGAAGCAGCCCGTAAAGGCGGACTTAAATTTTAAAGATATTATGGCAGTAATTAATAAAAAAGTCAAAACAAGCGACCTCGATTTAAAAGACAGGTTGGTTGCTATAAACCGTGTTACAAAAGTTACAAAAGGTGGCCGTACTTTTAGTTTTTCTGCAATCGTCGTTGTAGGCAACGAAGACGGGATTGTTGGCTGGGGACTCGGGAAAGCCAGTGAAGTAACTACAGCCATTGCCAAAGGTGTGGAAGCAGCAAAGAAAAATTTGATGAAAATTCCGGTTATAAACGGAACTATTCCTCACGAACAGTCTGCAAAATACGGTGGAGCACACGTACTACTCAGACCTGCTTCATCAGGTACAGGAGTTAAGGCAGGTGGTGCCATGCGTGCAGTTCTCGAGAGTGTTGGCATTAATGATATTCTTGCAAAATCCAAGGGTTCGGCTAACCCTCATAATCTTGTCAAAGCTACAATGGAGGCTTTGCTGGAGCTGAGAGATGCATACACTGTGGCTGAACACAGAGGTATTCCGTTAGAAAAAGTATTTAAAGGTTAACACTGTTATGGCTAAAATAAAAATTACACAGGTAAAAAGTAGTATTGGCTCAGATAAAAAGCAGAAAGCAATATTGGCATCGCTGGGATTGAGGAAACTGAACCAGACGGTTGAGCAGGAAGCTACTCCTCAAATTATGGGAATGGTTAATAAGTTGAGGCATTTAGTTAGGGTTGAAGAAGTATAACACTATTTCAAATTAATGACATTATGGATTTAAGTAATTTAAAACCTGCTCCCGGATCTACAGGAAGGCAGAAACGAATTGGAAGAGGTCAGGGATCCGGTCATGGAGGTACATCTACACGCGGTCATAAGGGACAGAAATCCCGTTCAGGTTATTCAAAGAAAATAGGCTTTGAAGGTGGCCAGATGCCGCTCCACAGAGTGGTTCCGAAATCAGGATTCAAAAACAGAAGCAGGATTGAGTATAAGGCAATAAACCTTGATGTATTGGAAAGCCTGGCCGAAAAGAGTAATCTTAACGAAATAGATATTAAGACTCTTGTTGAAGCCGGTATCATCTCCAAAAATGACAAGGTTAAAATTCTGGGAAGAGGATCATTAAACAGAAAAATTAATGTTAAAGCACATGCCTTTTCAAAAAGTGCAAAAGTGGCAATTGAGAAAGTGGATGGTGCTATTGAAACACTAGACAAATGAAACGATTTTTAGAGACCCTTAAAAATATTTACAAGATCGAAGATTTGAGGTTTCGTATCGGTACTACCTTGTTTTATATTCTGATCTACCGACTGGGGTCATTTGTTTCACTACCGGGAGTAGATCCGGCTCAGTTGGAAAATTTGAAAAGTCAGACTGCTGACGGATTGCTTGGACTAATAGATATGTTCTCAGGTGGTGCGTTTTCACAGGCTTCCATCTTTGCATTGGGTATTATGCCGTACATTACCGCTTCAATTGTTATTCAATTGCTTGGAATAGCAGTTCCTTATTTCCAGAGACTGCAGAAAGAGGGTGAGTCGGGAAGAAGAAAGATTAATCAGATTACCAGGTATCTGACTGTTGTTATTTTAATTTTTCAATCACCTGCTTATCTGACGAACCTTCATTATCAGCTTCCACCAAGTGCTTTTGCCCTCAAGGGAGCTATGTTCACAGTCTCCTCGGTAATAATTCTGACTGCCGGGTCGATGTTTGTTATGTGGCTTGGAGAGAGAATTACCGATAAGGGAATAGGTAACGGAATATCATTGATAATAATGATTGGTATTATTGCAAGGTTGCCTCAGTCAGTTGTTCAGGAGTTTGCCTCCAGGATAAATCAACAGGGTGGCGGTCTTGTGATGTTCCTTGTCGAATTTGTTATCCTGTTTCTTGTATTTATGGCATCAATTCTTTTGGTACAGGGAACTAGAAGAATCCCGGTGCAATATGCCAAACGCATTGTGGGTAATAAACAATATGGCGGAGTAAGACAGTACATTCCTCTAAAGGTTAACGCCGCCGGTGTTATGCCCATAATATTCGCCCAGGCGATCATGATGGTGCCAATAACAATTGTGGGAATAGCAAATTCTGAGAATATGAGCGGTGTTGCTGCATCACTATCCAATATTACAGGCTTCTGGTATAATTTTATCCAGTTCATATTGGTGGTTGCATTTACTTACTTTTATACAGCAATAACCATAAATCCCACTCAGATGGCTGAAGATATGAAGAAAAACGGCGGATTTATACCCGGTGTTAAACCCGGCAAAAAAACCGTTGAGTTTCTTGATACAATAATGTCAAGAATTACCCTTCCGGGATCAATATTTCTCGGACTGATTACCATTCTTCCGGCATTTGCTATGTTGATAGGTATAAATCAGTCTTTTGCATATTTTTACGGTGGAACATCGCTGTTGATTCTTGTGGGAGTTGTTCTTGATACTCTTCAGCAAATAGAGAGTCATCTGCTGATGCGGCACTATGATGGTCTGACCAGGTCAGGACGAATTAAAGGTCGTGCAGGAGGCGGATATTAGTTTTTATTAATATTTTGAGCTTAATTAATTGTATTGCAGATTTGTAATTATGTAATTTAAAAACGTTCTGTTATCTTTGCGAAAATATTTACCAGGGGGTGATTACAGAATAGTTTAACCACCGATTATAAAGAAAGAGGGAATAAAAAACAGTTTTATGGCAAAACAGCCGTCGATAGAACAGGATGGTACAATTATAGAAGCATTGTCGAATGCAATGTTCCGGGTTGAATTAGAGAATGGCCATATAATTACGGCACATATCTCAGGGAAAATGCGTATGCATTATATAAAAATTTTACCCGGAGATAAAGTTAAGGTGGAGATGTCTCCATACGATTTAACTAAAGGAAGAATAACGTTCAGATATAAGAATTAAAAATTTAAAGAGATGAAAACCCGTGCATCGGTTAAGAAGCGCAGTGCTGAATGTAAAATCGTTCGCAGGAAAGGGCGCTTATATGTAATTAATAAGAAGAACCCTAAGTTTAAACAACGTCAGGGATAATTTTAAATTTGTAAAATGAACTTTTATGGCGCGAATTGTAGGTGTAGATATTCCGAATAACAAGAGAGGCGAGATTGCCCTGACTTATATCTATGGTATAGGCCGAAGCAGGGCAAATATGATCCTGAAAGAAGCCGGAGTTGATAAGGATTTGAAAGTCAAGGATTGGAATGACGACCAGTTTGGAGTTATCCGAAAAGTGATCAACGAGAAATATAAAGTTGAAGGTGAACTTCGTTCAGAAGTCCAGATGAACATTAAAAGGTTAATGGACATCGGATGTTACAGGGGCATCCGTCACAGAATTGGATTACCGGTGAGAGGCCAGAGCACTAAAAACAATGCACGTACACGTAAGGGTAAGCGCAAAACTGTTGCAAATAAAAAGATGGCCACTAAATAAGTATTTTGAATTATGGCGAAAAAAACAGGAACCAGCAAGAAAAGAGTTGTTGTGGTTGATGCTAACGGAATGGCCCACATACACTCATCTTTTAACAACATTATAGTTACGCTGACTAACATGAATGGTGAAGTTATCTCATGGTCGTCGGCAGGAAAAAAAGGCTTTAGGGGATCGAAGAAAAATACTCCGTATGCTGCGCAGGTAGCCTCTGAAGAGTGCGCTAAAACTGCTTATGACCTTGGCTTAAGAAAAGTTAAGGTATATGTAAAAGGTCCGGGTAACGGCCGTGAATCTGCTATAAGATCATTGGCTACGGTAGGACTTCAGGTCACTGAAATCGTGGATATCACACCATTACCACACAATGGATGCAGACCTCCTAAAAGGCGACGTGTATAATTTTTAAATAGAAAAGTCAATGGCAAGATACAGAGGACCACAATCTAAAATAGCCCGAAAATTTGGTGAACCTATCTTCGGACCTGATAAAGTATTTGAACATAAAAATTATCCTCCGGGTATGCATGGGATGTCTGCCCGAAGGAGGAAGAAATCTGAATACGGACTTCAGTTAAGCGAAAAGCAAAAAGCAAAATATACTTATGGCATACTGGAGAAACAGTTTCGTAATCTGTTTGATAAGGCATCTTCTTCAAAAGGAATTACCGGTGAAGTATTATTACAGCTTCTTGAGTCAAGACTCGACAATGTAGTATTTCGTCTGGGTATTGCAAAAACAAGAGCTGCTGCCCGCCAGTTTATTACCCATAAGCATATAGTAGTTAACGGGAATGTCGTAAATATTCCTTCTTACCTTGTGAAACCAGGTGATATAGTCGGGGTGAGGGAAAAATCGAAAGCTATGGAAGAGATTACCAGTTCACTGCTTTCACACAGGAGTTCTCAGTACGGATGGTTGGAATGGGACAGTCACCTGATGACCGGAAAATTTTTGAACCGTCCCGAGCGGGAAGAAATTCCCGAAAATATTAAAGAACAGCTTATCGTAGAGTTGTACTCAAAATAAAATTTTTTATAGGATATTATGGCAATATTAGCATTCCAGAAACCCGACAAAGTGATAATGGTAGAGTCCGGAGACAAATTCGGGAAATTTGAATTTCGTCCCTTGGAACCTGGTTACGGCATTACAATAGGTAATGCTCTTCGCAGGATATTATTATCCTCCCTGGAAGGGTATGCGATCACCTCAGTAAAAATTGAAGGTGTTGACCATGAGTTCTCTACAATAAAAGGGGTAATAGAAGACGTTACTGACATTATTCTAAATCTCAAACAGATCCGGTTAAAAAATGAAGTGGAGGATTTCGACAGTGAAAGGGTGATGGTCACAATAACCGGTAAGGAAGAGTTTAAGGCGGGTGATATTAATCAGTTTATGACCGGATTCAAGATTCTTAATCCGGGATTGGTTATTTGCCGTATGGAACCTGATGTTAAGCTTAAACTTGAGCTTACAATCAATAAAGGACGCGGCTATGTTTCTGCTTCAGAAAATAAAATGGAAGAGACTGAATTCGGACTTATTCCGGTTGATTCAATATTTACGCCGATTAAGAAAGTAAAATATTCTGTTGAGAACTATCGTGTTGAGCAAAAAACCGATTATGAAAAGCTGGTTATTGAAATCACAACCGATGGATCAATTCTTCCCCAGGAGGCACTGAAAGAAGCAGCAAAGATTCTTATTTATCATTTTATGCTCTTTTCAGATGAGAAAATTACACTTGACTCAGATGAAAAATTTGCAAATGAGGAGTTTGATGAGGAGGTGCTTCATATGCGTCAGTTGTTGAAAACCAAATTGGTCGACCTTGATCTTTCTGTCAGGGCATTGAACTGTTTAAAAGCAGCAGATGTTGACACCCTTGGTGATCTGGTGACTTATAATCGAAACGACCTGCTGAAGTTCCGTAACTTTGGTAAGAAATCACTTACTGAGCTTGATGATCTTCTCGTGAATATGGGGTTGAGTTTTGGAATGGATATCAGTAAGTATAAACTTGATAAGGAATAATAGAAGATGAGACATAATAAAAAATTTAATCATTTAGGCCGTAAAAGCGCGCACCGCAAAAGTATGTTGTCAAATATGGCAAGCTCCCTTATTGAAAATAAGAGAATATCAACTACTCTTGCAAAAGCAAAAGCGTTACGTACTTATGTAGAGCCGATTATTACAAAAGCTAAAAATGATACTACCAATTCAAGAAGAGTTGTTTTTAGCCATTTGCAAAATAAAGATGCTGTATCCGAACTATTCCGGGATGTTGCAGTGAAAATTGGAGAACGCCCGGGAGGTTATACCCGTATTCTCAGGACAGGCAACAGGATAGGTGACAATGCCGAGATGTGCATAATCGAATTGGTTGACTATAATGAAACTATGTTAGCCTCGCAGGCGGAAGGTGAAAAACCAAAACGCAAACGTTCACGCAGGGGTACCGGAAAAAAAGTTCAGTCAGCCGCAGCTGAAGTCAAACAGAAGAATGTTAAAAAAACATCTTCCGTAAAAGAGGCTAAGGCAGCACCTGCAGCATCTGAAGATAATTTGACAGTTGAAGCTAAAAAGGATGATGCTCCTGTAGCTGAATTAGCCGACGATTCTGCTTCTCAAGTAGAAAACCCTGAAAAAGAGAATGATAACCAGTCGGAGGAGAAACAGGACTAATTTTTATAAGAAGATATTATAAGCGCCGGCCATTTATGACCGGCGTTTTTTATGCTCACTAAATAGAAAGAGGTGTTGTTTATACTCATATATTAATATGATAATTATAAAAGAGAGCTTATCAGGCCTGAAGAGATTAAAACTGTGCGTTACTTTTTAAAATAAACAATTAATCATCTGAAATTATTAAGTAAAATCTTTTACCTTTAGAATGTTAAAAATTACAAATAACCGAAAAAATGAATAATCTTAAACCAGCAAAGGGTTTATCCCGCCGTAGTTTTCTACAGACAACTGCAACCGCTGCAGTGGTTCTCTCAACTGCACCCTCAGGGTTTGCAGGTATGTTGACAGCCCCCCAAAAGCCGGATTCCAAATTCGGAGGAGTACAGATTGGTGCAATTACTTATAGCTGGCGCAGTATGCCTTCCACTGCACAAGATATACTAAAATACTGTGTAGAAGGAGGAATAAGCTCAGTGGAATTGATGGGCAATGTGGTTGAGGAATTCGCCGGTATTCCGTCTCTTCCTGCCCGACCACCCAGAGGTGCTCAGCAGACTGAACAACAAAAAGCTGAATTTCAGAAAGCAATGACTGAAGCACAGGAGCAGCAAAGAAAATGGCGACTGTCAGCAGTGCCAAAAAAGAAATATATTGAGCTGCGAAAAATGTTTAGTAAAGCAGGTGTCAATATTCATATAGTGAAATTTTCTCCTGCCGGCTGGTCAGACGACGAGATTGATTATGCCTTTGAATCAGCAAAGATTCTTGGTGCAAAAGGGATAACTAATGAGATCGGACATGATGCATGCAAAAAGTTGGGAAAATTTGCCACTAAGCACAATATGTACGCTATTTATCACAACCATCTGCAGCCGGGAGAACCGGGATTCAGCTTTGATGAGTTTTTAGCCTACTCACCGAAAAACATGCTTAATTTTGATGTTGGCCACTATTTTGGTGCTACAGGTAAACACCCCAATGAAGTGATGAAACGTTTGCACAATCGTATATTCAGTATCCACCTTAAAGACAAAACCGGTCCTGATGGAAATCCGGCTAATACAAATATGGAGTGGGGTAAGGGTGAAACTCCCATTGCTGATATTCTAAAGCTTATTCAGGAGGAGAAGTGGCCGGTTTATTGCGATATCGAACTTGAATATCCTGTTCCGGACGGATCTGACGCCCAACAGGAAGTGGTTAAGTGTGTGCAGTATTGTAAAAATATTCTGGAATAACTGACTGATCTTTTTTATTGCTGTTACGTCCCGGCTGCATTACAGTGGCACAATCACTGTTATTGGAATTTTATTGTTATGCCGGACCTGTTGTGTTGCTGAAAAAGTTATTGCTTTAACTATTCCTTGCCGAATAGTTTTAGTAATTCCTCAGTCCGGGCCTTTTTTTCAGGATATCCTACAGCGACATACGAGGCTCTCAGAGTTTCCACTAACCTCTTAATAAATATTTTATCGGAGGAAGGCTCTGTATAGTTATCTACAGGCGTGTAATGGTTTTTCTTAAGATGGTAATTGATTTCGCTGCGATTGGTTATAGAACCTTTATTCGACGGATTAATGTAAAAGAGTACATCGGTATGGGAATAACCACCGTGTACCTGTTTAGCTATTTTATGGTCAACCAGGGCAATAAGAGGATTATTGGGAAAGTCAGTGAACTTAGCAGGCAAATCGAGCATCCGTGCCAGCAGGGTATATAGAATAGCAACAGAGACCTGATTCCCTTTTTTAGTGTCAAGCAGTTGATTTAAATAGCAGTTTTGGGGCGAATTTATGTTCTGGTGATTGACCGAGAACCCATAAACATTGAAGAGAAAGTGATTGAGGACTGTAGTTTTCTCAAGCATTGTAAGTGAGTTGCTTAACTCCAGCCAAACAGCTTTTTGTATCCTCTCGATCTTTTTATGAATATTACAAATATTAACATCAGGATACTGAAAACTGTCGATGCAGATAAATCCCTCAAGCAGATCATAATCTTTTGACATTATCCAGTGCTTCAAATTATTTTTTGTCTGCTTAAAATGCAGATACTGGATAATATTTTCAATCCTGTCCTGGCAAAAATCATCATAGCTATTTTCCCATTTCTGCTCCAGTTCAGGTATAATCCTGCAGTTCTCTTTCAACAACTCTTTTTCCACTGATTCAAATACAAGCTGGTCAGGATCGTCAAGTAACTCTATTAAAGCTTTTAATCGTCTTTTTTGCATCTTACGTAAATAATAAATATAAACGGAACCAGTTAACCGGATTATTAAAATAGGGCGTACCTGAAAGGTTCAATTATAAGTTAATTTTAAGATGTTATATTATTCAATACTTTATTAATCAGTGTTTTCATATTATCGTGATAATTTTCGTCAGCTTCCCCGGTAATTCTGTTTGCAATGATCAGGCAAATGGTCAGGGCATCATGACCAAGCATCTTTGAAAGTCCGTATATAGCAGAACTTTCCATCTCAAAATTAGTGATCATAAAGCGGTTAAACCTGAACTGTTCAATTTGTTTATTTAATTCAGGCTTTGCCGTTTTAAGGCGGATTTCTCTTCCCTGAGGTCCATAAAACCCCGGAGCTGATATGGTGACTCCCTTTCGGAATTCGGGGTCGCTGAATTTAGACATCAAAGCCAGCGAGGCATCTGCAACATATGGATCTGCCAGGGTGCTGCTCCAGTTTGTGAAATTCTTAAACGCAGACTCAAATTCCAGGTCACAATATAAATCACGATTGGCGTAATAGTTTAGCAAACCGTCAAATCCTACAGATTTTTCTGAAACTATATAAGAATTCACGGGAATATCTTCCTGCAACCCGCCTGAAGTCCCTATGCGGATAATGCTTAATGACTTTTTGTCTTTTTTTATCTCTCTTTTTTTCAGATCTATATTAACCAAAGCATCCAGTTCGTTCATAACAATATCAATATTGTCAGTTCCGATACCGGTAGATAAAACTGTTATTTTTTTGTTATTATAATAACCCGTAACTGATTTAAATTCACGATTTTGTGCTGAAAATTCAACGGTTTCAAAGAACTCAGAGACAGATTTAACCCGACCGGGATCCCCAACAAGGATTATTTTATCACCAATATTTTCCGGATGAAGGTGGAGATGGAATATTGAGCCGTCCCTGTTCAGTATTAATTCAGATTCTTTTATCATAAATGAATTTTTTACGAGTTAAAACTATTCAATATTAGATAAATAGCCAATTGATTCCTAAAAAACATATAAACAATATTTTCTGTTTACAGAAACTTAGTTTTGTTATTTGTTAACAACTTGATAAAAATGATTTGATATTACAGTGAAAAATTATTATAAAATAACAGCTTAAATTCCTATTTTTGAATTAACCAAAATTAAAATTAAACCAATGTCATTTAAGATTTTTTACAGTCAGTTATTTGGTAAGATCAAGCCTGTTGAAAAAATTGAATCTAACCGCCATTCCCTTTATCGCGATTATCTTGAATATTTGAATGTTGATAATTCTGAAGAGTTAAAAGAATTTCTGGAATTGGAAAAATTTGTCAGGTCTGATGAATTTAAATCCAGGGAAGAACAAATTAAACATTTGAGATTTAAGGGCAGTCCTGAAGAAGAGTTGCTGAAGGAGTATGAGAAACTTAAAAATGCAAGTCATATCAAAAAGTTTTTCAAGCTAAAAGACTCGTCAGATATGAGAAGGTTTGAAGCCTTGATAAAGTCTGATAAAATCAGAGAATTCAATCAGCTTACAGAGTATGTTGATAATGGCTCTTTTAATGAAGAAAAAGAGGAGATGCGGCGTCAGGTTTACAGGGGATCTGATGAGGAAGAGCATTTGAAGGAGTACAATAAGCTAAAAAAATCAAGTCTGATAAAGATTTTTTTACAACTGCACGGGTCAAAAGTTCTCAGTCAGCATGAAAAAACAGCAGGATCAGAAAAACTAAAAAAATATTACGAACTTAAGGATCTCCCTGAAGCTGATAAGGAAAAAAAGAGAGAGTTTAGCCTGCTTAAAAGAGATACTGAGATAAAACAATATCTTAAATTTGAAAATTCTCGTCAGTTAAGACTATATAAAGAATCTCTTGAGAGCTATGACCTGAAAAAATTTAACGAGTTAAAAGAAGTTGTTGAAGGCGAAATTTTTAAAAAGCGTGTTTACTTTTTAAAAGATAAGAAGAAGTTTGGAAAAACCGAAGCTTATAAAAAGTGGAAGAGACTGAATGAGTTGTCTTCAGGAAGTGATGTTAAGTTTTATCTGAAGTTTGAGAAATCTGCCCTCCTTAAAAACTACTATGATGTCAAAGAGTCATATGACTTAAAACGTTTTCTTGAGTTAAAGGAGATTATTACATCCGATGAATATCTGAAGAGAAAAGCATATCTCGAAGATGTTAAAAAATGGGAAAAATCTGATGAATATGCTAAGCAGCAGAAGTATAATGATATGCTGAAACTTCCCCATTTGGTCAAGTATTTCAAATATAAAGGTACTGATGCTTTTAAGTTTTTTACTGACTGGGAAATAAGTTTTGAGGACGATTTTACTGCAGAAAATCTTAATAATGAAAAGTGGTCGCCTCTCTCTTTTTGGGCAGCAAAAGTATTGAACCGGAATTTTTCTATGCCGGGTGACCTGCAGGCATATACTAATGGCGAGAATATTAAAGCCGGCGGGCGACTGGTGATAGAGACCAAAAAGGAGAAGGCAGAAGGTCTTGTCTGGCAAATGCCTGCCGGATTGGTGCCTTCACAATTTGAATACACTTCAGGACTTGTCTCTTCGGGCAACAGCTTTTGGCAAAAAGATGGCATTTTTGAGGCAAAAATTAAGTTTAGTCCTGTAAAAGAGGTAGTCAGCTCCTTCGTTTTGCAGGGAGAAAACAGCACTCCAAAGGTACATCTGATTGAGATGGGGATGAAAAACAGACTTGGTATATCTCTGATGAATGATCAGGGTAAACTAATTATGAACGGGCTTGATATTTCAAATCTGCGTAAGGGGAAATGGTATATTTTCACTATCGAGAAGGCAGGCAATACATGTACATGGAAGATAAATGAGAGGGAGGTGCTGAAACTTGACCAGGTGTTTGTCGACAGTCCACTTCATATAAACATTTTAAGCATTGTAGTGGATCGGATACCGGGATCAAAACTCCCGGTCAGATTCCAGGCAGACTGGGTAAGGTGTTATAAAAAGAGATAATCAGGACTCTCAAATTGATCTTTAGTTAGTTCTGTTATTAAAACAGATTAAAATGGTAGCCGACTGACAGGGCGAATCTGAGTCCGCTCCAATTCGTTTTAATGTCGTCGCCTGAACCGGTGTACTGAAGTGTTGCATCTTTATTTCCCACTAACCTGTTTCCCCCCGGGAAATCTATCAGATATCCGGCATTTAATCCCAGTTCCAGGTTACTTATATTGTAAGCCAGTCTGAACCGGGGCTCAATCTGTACTCCGGACGATTTAAATGTCATCTCTTCAGTTGTATTTAATATTTCCTCGTTCATTTTCAGCTTTGAGAATGAATAAGCAATTCTGGTTTCTTCGAAAAGTTTAAGCTTCTTATCTAAAAGCTTAAATCTTATCGAGACTCCGGGCGAGTATGAGGTAAGGACATTATCAATTTTCAATTCTCCTGAAAAATCTTTATAGCTTATCCGGGATCCTGTTGTACTGTAATAACCTGTAATGCCTAATGCAACCACTTTGGAAGCCTGATAATAGATACCGGCCCCATAATATGGCTGATCCGGAAAATCATCTGTGATCCTTCCCTCAACCGGCAGGTTTTTTAATATCTCTGAATTCATATTCTTCAAATCGTTAAGCGAATATAAACCATACCCGTAATTTGCCTCTATTGTGATCTGTGAAAATGTAGTTACTGAAATTAAGATCATAATGATCATTAAACCTGTTCTCTTCATCTGTTTTATTCTTAATAAATATTCAATAATCCAGTTTTAATTTTAATCCCTGGGTGAAAATAATTTTATTACTCAGGAATATGTCTTCATAATTGCTGTTGTAGCCGCCAAAATTGTAAGTTTTGACCCGGGTTTTTGCCGTCCCGGTATTCAGATCATATATTGTAATGAGGTCCCTGTCATTATTCAGACAGATATATTCCCGGTTACTCCAGTCAATATCATAAAAGAAATCGTCATTTACAGCTAACTCTGATACAGTACTTAAATTTTCAGGAGAAGCAAATACTATTTTACCATCCTTGTAGTAGACGAACTGACCACTCGTGGGATCGAAATCAAAAAATTCAACCTCATTGTCATTCCAAATCTGAACAGCTTCACCATTCTCCAGTTTGTATAACTCCGTAAGATAGTTAGGATATATTCCCTTTATATGTCGTATGCAGAAGTACTTTCCGTCGGGTGAAATTCTCATTTTGTCGCCTATATTTGATTCTCCGTCAATACGGAACAGAGCTTCAGATTTCTTTAAATTATAGTCGTAATAGTAATAGTTCCCCGAATTAGCGGAAAATACTCCTTTCCCGTTATTGGCTGTCAAAAACTGGTAAGGCATAGTACCCTCGGGTAGTTCATCCTCCCTGATCATATTAGTAATCTCCATCGAATTTGCATCAATTATCTCAAGCCGGTCGAGGTGTGAAGATAAAATTGTCTTTCCGTCGGGCGACACAGACATGTAGATATATTGCGTTTCTATCGAGTCAGCAATGGTATTTTTTGAGCAGTCAAATTTGAATATCTTATCTATGTTGGAAAAGTAACAAAAATTACCTGGTGGATTATGGAAAAAATCGAAGGGAAAAACAGGCATTTTATCCCCTATGAGAACATCCTCTGTTGTGCTGGCCATATATCTCAGGTCGTCGTAGCTGTTCATCGGAATCTCCCTTTCAACCGGAATTGGCTGGATATAAAATCTTGTTGCAACTGCAAACCGTCCGTCTTCAAAAATAAAACTTGTGTCGACTCCTCCTTCGATCCATGCCAGTTCGTTAAAATGGTTATACCGGTTATATGATTCAAAAATCCGGTATCCTGAAATATTGTTCACAAATTTACTCTGCCCCCAGTTGATCTCAACTTTATTACCGACAGTATGCTCAGCAGTTGCTTCGGGAAGCCCCTCTTCAAAATAGACATGATTACTTGTAAAGGTGTTATTATCAGTTTCTGTAACTACGTAGTAATCGCCGTTATATCCAACATACGATTCGTCATACAGGAAATTTTTATCAGGATCAGATATGATATCAATCTTATAAAAAGTTGAATTGAATACATGAAATTTTTTGAATCCAAATCCTTTGAACTTTTCCCATTCAACCCTGAGTGATCCGTTATGCGGATATACCCGTGTTACCTGAGGCGCCATTTTCGATTCGTCCTCAAATATGAGGTAAAAGGATCTTGAATAAATAAATCCTTCTGCATAGAGCTTATCTGCCAGACTGCCCGAGCCGGTACTTCTGAACAGTTCAACTTTTAGTTCATAGGTAATACCTTTTTGATACTGGCCGGAATTAAAACTGAATGTAAAAGTTCCTGAAGTTGATTCTATACGCGTTAACTGTTTGTTGTTAAGAGAAAAGTGGGCATACCTGATTTTTGAGTCGGGTGTTGAATATACCAAAGTTGTGTATCCGTTGACGGGAACATAAACTGTATCTGCCACAAAGTTTAAATTGACAGTTATTTCAGGTGCTTCGGTCACCGGTTCAACTTCTGCTTCATACAATCCTTCAGGCTCATACTCACAAGAGTAAAGAAGTATTGTAAGAAAGATTAAAATATGTGTGATTCGTCTCATTATATTTTGTACTATTTGTTAATCAATATTCAGTTACCTTCTAATAGTTATATTTTGATGTAATAAAATACAGTCCGCCGCTAAAACTCACATAACCGGAATCAAAGTCTTCAGGTCTGACTTTTTTTCTTGCTCATACATATAAAAATCCTTATATCAACACGTTAGTTGAAAAAGGAGATTTTATTATCAATGTTTTTTACGCAATTTAATTATGAAACGCTTAGTAGTTTGTGAGTAGCAAATGTATTATTTATAATTACAATTATACAACTTCATTATTATGTTTTGAGGCATTTGTTTTTCTCTGCTTTGTAGTGACATACAAATTAATAAAGTGAACTTTTTTAAGTAAAGATTGTATAATACACTGATAGTATGAAGATTTAAGCCTCCTGTTCACTAAAATACGCAGGAGGGAATCCTGATCTGCACTACTTAAACCGGCTTGCCAGGTAACAATTATTTGTGATAATGAAGGCTATTTAATGATTTTTAAGTAACAGTAATAAAAAATGAAAAGAATTACAGATTTTCTCTTTAGTATTGAAAATTCGGGATACCAGTTAATTCCCCGGCTAATTGTCGGATTGGTCTTTCTTTCTGAAGGAATACAGAAATTTCTTTATCCCGATATAGTGGGAGTGGGGCGGTTTGCGAAAATAGGATTTGAAAATCCTGAGTTCCTGGCCTATTTCGTGGCTGTTTTCGAGATAATAAGCGGATCAATGGTATTGATCGGGCTAATGACAAGGCTTTCCGCTGTACCTTTGCTTATAATCATGTTCACTGCACTTATTTATACAAAAATACCCATCCTGACAGACCAGGGTTTCTGGTATATGGCACACACTGCCACGACAGATTTTGCCATGACAATGCTGTTAATATTTCTCCTTATTTACGGACCTGGTAAGTTTTCAGCAGATTATCTTCTTTTCAGGAAACTCCAAAAACAATAATCTTGCCCGGTTCAGTCACAGGGCATGTACGCTATCCGGTTTCCGGTCATAAATGATTATCTTACTATAGATCCAGGATTTTGAGAGGATGTTCAATTACTTTTTCCACAGTCACTAATTTTGGTTCCGATGAATCTTTCTCCCTGACAAGTTGCTGTTTTTTTGCTTTTACCGGAAAATCAAGTTTGTAGGGTTTACATTTGGGTATAACAGCAATAGCCTTTTTGGCACCTTCGTAAAGAGCTTTTCTTGTTACATCAAACGGATATAGTTCTGCAGCTTCTCTTGAGTATCCTTTTTTTGTAGACACTGTTACGAGATCATCACCGAAAAAATGCCTGGCTTCCCTGCATACAGCTTCATCCCCTGTCACCATGATAAAAGGAACATCATAATAACCTGCGAGAACAGCACTCTGAACCAACTCGCCTGATTCTACACCGTTATACCAGTATTTATTTTCCGACATCGATGACTGCGTATGATGCAGCACTCCGTCGGGTGTTCCGTTCATTGCATGAAAGCCAAGCATGACCATCCCTGCAAATGAGCTGTCGAGACCTGCAAGGTTGGGTTTGGGACGGCCAGTGATATAAGTAGCTCCCGGTACCATCATATGTGGTAACATCGCCTGATTGCCATGACCATCAAAGACAACTATTTCAGTGGCACCTCCGTCACGTAAGCCCCGTATTACCGCTGCAAGGTCCTCCATGAAAAATTCACAGGCCTGAATATTTGCCGGTGATCCTTTTTCGCGGGTCTGTCCGAAATGGTATACACCGCTTATACCTTCAAGATCGGTGTTGATATAAATTTTCACCTGCGCAAATCCGTTACTGATAAATAATAAAAGTACACTTACCATCAGTGCCAGTCTGTAAAGACTTCCGGAGAAGCTGAATTCTGAATTTATCAGTGTTTTTTTGGATGAACAGTTACCCTGTTTTTTTTCTTTCTGATTCATAACTGACATATTTTTAAAGAGTGACTAAAATTTTTATATGTTATTTAAACTATATCTCTCTGAAAATCAATAATTATTTAACAAAAATCACTTAAATGATTTTTACAAGGCAATTTGGTTTTCCGGCCGGTAAATTAATAAATTTGTTTTGTTTGTCAGGTCTGATCCGGGAAAATTAATCGCGTTTAATAACTTTTTGTATGCTGATAGTAATTCAAATTTCTTATTATCAGTTTCACTGAATGCAAAACTTTACAGGTTTACAGCATGTTATTTTTCATTAAGTGACAGAAAAAATTAAATTCCCGTTATGAGGCGACTAAACTGATTCCTGAAATTTTGTAACTTGTACCACAATCTGATATCAGACTAATGACTACTTTTAAGGTCTGTCGGGGTATTGTGGTTTTATCATTATAATATTTAAAATATTGTCAAATGCAAAAAATTTATTCTGTCCTGTTTTTGATTCAATTATTTATCATCACAGGAGTTTATTCCGGGGAAATTTCAGGTGATTGGTATGGAATTGCTGAATTCTCAGGCATTGAAAAACGTATTAATCTGCATATCAATGCTAATGGTGCCGATCTTTCAGGGACAATTGACAGACCCGATCAGGAGGATTTCGGACTGCCGGTTGATGCCGTTAAATTTACTGGTGATCTTATAAAAATAGAGACCGGGGCAGAGAGTTTTCAGGGTGTCTTTGATGAACATTGTGAAACAATAAGCGGAATCTGGAGCTATTATGAAGGTTCAACTGAAATAATTTTCAGCAGGAATCCTGTTAAAACACCTGTGAACAGTCTCGTCAACATTCGTAATCAATATGATAAACGCGAAGTATATATAACCATGCGCGATGGTGTACGTTTGTTCACATCTATATATTCTCCGGGGGACAAAACCGAAAGATACCCTTTGCTGATCTGGAGAACTCCTTATAACAGTGAACCAGACAGAGATAAATACGCAAAGAAACTTACGGTAATGTACCATCTGCTTAAAGAGAAATATATAATTGTTTTTCAGGATGTAAGAGGGAAATTTCAGAGTGAGGGTGAGTTCATGGATGTCAGACCTTATAAACCAGACAAAAAGGATAATGAAACGGATGAAAACAGTGATACATGGGATACTATTGAGTGGCTGATTAAAAATGTTGAGAATAATAATGGCAATGCCGGGATGTTTGGCATCTCCTATCCGGGTTTCTATGCAAGTATGGCACTGCCAAATGCCCATCCGGCCCTTAAGGCAGTCTCTCCGCAGGCACCAGTTTCAAATTGGTTTATAGGCGACGACTGGCATCATAATGGTGCATTTTTTATGATGGATGCATTTTCGTTCTATTCTAACTTTGGCCGTCCCCGTACCGGTCCTACAAGAAAACGTGTTGAACAGTTTGATTTTAAGAGCGATGACAATTATCAGTTTTTTATGAAAATAGGGCCTCTCAAAAATGTGAGAAAGAATTATTTTGGTGACACAATTCAATTTTGGCCCGAACTGATGGCACATGACACATACGACCAGTTTTGGAAAGAGAGAACCGTACATCCTCATTTGACCGGTATAAAACCTGCTGTTATGGTAGTTGGCGGGTGGTTTGATGCAGAAGATCTTTTCGGTCCGCTCAAAACTTATGAGGCTATAGAAACCAAAAACAGGAATAACCGGAATATTCTGGTAATGGGCCCATGGTATCATGGACAGTGGACCGAAGGGATTGGTGAAAGGATTGGTAACATTCATTGGGGGGACAAAACATCATTACATTTTAAAGATATTGAACTTCAGTTTTTTAACTACTATTTGAAAAATAAAGGTGAAATGACCTTACCTGAAGCCTCGATATTTATTACCGGCTCTAATGAATGGAAAGCATTTGACAGTTGGCCGCCAAAGAATGCCATTAATAAAAAGTTGTATCTGGATTGTGATGGCAGCCTCTCCTTCGAGTCACCGGCATCAGAAGAGTGTTTTGATGAGTACATGGTTGATCCTGATAATCCGGTTCCATATACTGAAGATGTTCATCTTGGCAGGACAAAAGAATATCTGACAGATGATCAGCGCTTTGCAGCAAGAAGACCAGATGTTATGGTTTACAAAACACCAATCCTGGAGGATGATGTCACTGTTGTCGGTCCTCTGAAAGTAACTCTTTATGTTAACACAACAGGAACAGATGCTGATTATGTGGTAAAACTGATAGATGTATTCCCTGATCAGACAGATTACCCTGAAAATGATAAGGGAGTCCCGATGGGAGGATACCAGATGCTTGTCAGGGGAGATATAATGAGAGGTAAGTTCCGGAAAAGTTTTGAAATTCCGGAACCATTTATCCCAAATGAAATTACTGAAGTTACTTTTGAAATTCAGGATCTTGCCCATCAGTTTAAAAAGGGGCACCGCATAATGGTTCAGGTACAAAACTCATGGTTCCCATTGGTTGACAGGAATCCCCAGAAATTTGTAAATATCTATGAGGCTGGTGAGGAAGATTTTATAAAGGCTACCCACCGCATTTATCATGATTCAAAACGACCTTCAGGGATTACATTAAAAGTGCTGAACTAAAATTAAAAGTCGTTCAGAACAACTTTATGCCTTCCCGCATAAGTTTTTATTATTTTTTCCAGCTTATCGGACCACTCATCCATTTTGATGCTTCTTTCTGCAGCAATATAGAATGAGAGGTCGGGCGTTGTGTCGGCAAAATGATCTTTTATGTCATCCAGCTCATGAAAGAATTCCCGTCCGTCTATACTCATTCCTTTAGGAAATCTGCTTTTCTCCCACGTTGCGGTAAAGTTGTTAAAAGTATTTTTACGATCGCTTATAACCTCGTCAGCAATATTATAAGCAGCAATAAGATATTTAACAGCTTTGTTGTGGTCGCCCGAATCGTGAGATTTTCCGGCAGACAGCAGGTTGTCTTCAATTTCCTTCATGGAAACAATCATTACATTATTATGTCTTGTCAGGTCAGCAATGGAGAGCAGAACTTCAAGATTATATTTGTTCCGACTGTTGCTGTCAATGTTGGTCATTATCTTTTCCCTCAAATCTTCATTTGCCATCATTAATTCTGTTGCCTCAGTGACAAGCCCCCCATATTTTTCAACATATACAGGATCTGTTACAAGATTTACACTATTTGGAAGGGCAGGCTGGGGGAGTGTTGCTCTTCTTCGTATTCGTGGCTTTTCAAAGATCTGGTCTGAATTTCCATAATTTGGTTTTATCTCCGGTGCATCCGCTCTGTCCCAGCATCTTCCGTAAAATTCGGATTGTGCCTGGAGTACTTTATATATACCGGTCATGTCTTTAACTTCCGGTCCATAATAAATATTAATAAAATCAGTGATATGTCTTTCCGGGGAAGGTATCCCGGGAGTCCAGCTATACTGGGCCACAGCCGACCATCCCGGCCAGAATGTTTCATTATGCAGTCCGCTGTCATCCCAGGCTGCCCCGAAAACACCAAGTGGCGGGTGTTCTGAGTCCCAAATGGTTGGTCCTTCTGCGATACTGTCCATATGGGGGTAAGATAATGTTTCGAAAACTGATTTAATACGTCCTTCGCTAAACAGATCACCTTCTGACGCAAAATTACGGGGAATCAGCCGTTCTTCTCCCTGAAGGGATACGTATATTAGTCCCTGCATTCCAATTTCTTTCTGTGCCTCTACAAACGCTTTACCCTGATATACACCGTCAATGATATCCGGTGGAAGTTCATAAATATATTTAGTCAGTAAAGGGTATTCTACCCATGCCAGCATACGGCGGTCATGCTCTTTAAGAAAATCATGAGCCTTTTTTGCGAACATCACCCAGGCAAGACTCCGGCTGTCCCTGCTGTCGGCCGACAGATCCTCCCATTTGTACGGAGGCTCACATTTGTTACAAATTCCTGCATAATACATTTCATCGGTCGATACATGGAAATAATTTACCCCTTTAGTTGCATTTATAACATCCCGGTACATATCAAATATCAGTTCATAGGACCTTTCGTCACACAGGCATATCTGGTAATTTATTCCGCCGGAAGGACACCTTTCACAGGTTGTTCTCAACTCTTTGAATTCAGCATGTTTAAGCACATAAGCCATGTGAGCTGGTGACTGTATCACAGGTACCACCTGAATATATCTTTCAAGTCCGTAATCTACAATCTCCTGCAACTCTTCAGGTTTGAAAGCTCCGGGTGCCCCGATTTCAGGATGGGTGGGATATGAAAATTTATCCTCCAGTTCAAAACCGATCATGTTGACCTTGAACCTGGCCGACCAGTCAAGGTATCGTTTAAGAGTCTCCATGCGATCCTGATGGTGTTTGGTATCCCAGTGAAGGAAACGCAACTGACCCGACGGCCAGTCCCTTATTGTTCCCCCGGGTAGTGTGAGTTTGCCGTCCGGAGAAGACCTGACTAATTGTATCAGTGTCTGCACCCCGTAAAAGAGTCCCTGATCACTGTTGCCCCTGATCACAATTTCTGAAGGTTTGATCTCAATTGAGTAGGCCTGACTGTCAATCTCATCACGGGTATTGGTAATTACTGATCCTTCTTCTGCAAGGAGCTTTATCTGCTTTCGTGCGGAACTGTTAACTTTGATATCCGGTCCGTATAACTCTTTTAAATCACTCATGAGTGTTTTGACTGCTATATCGTCACTTTCCACCCCATCAGCTCTGATACCCCAACTGCTGCTGATTTCTGTCTCCCTGTCATTCATGGTAATCTCACGGGGAGCAGGAATTACCGAATATCCCAGTTCTGCAAGCTCCTGATAAGAGTTAATTTTTTCGCTGCAACCGGCAAGAAAGATTATGAAGATGAAAGTCAGCTTCGATAATCCTTTGTAATAATTTGTGAGCATAATATCCTTCTTATTTTGATTAGACTAATTTTAAAGAATTGCAACTAATTTGTTCGCTCCAAAGATAGTTATGTTTAGCCTTCAGAACCGGGTTTATAATTATTTTAAAAGCAATTCTGCTATCAGATTAAATTTCCCATCCCTCACGGTATTCAGAGCGGTAAAGATATTTATTAGCCTCGGGAATATTTGTTACCGTCATATTAGTGTGGTCATATTTTATTTTACGACCTGCGCGAAGTGCAACAGCAGCCAGGTGAGCAGTTTCTATAACCGGACCTGATGAAAGGATACTTCCGGGTGATTGTCTGTTGTTTAACACTGCTTCTACCCAGGCATCAGTTGAATTGATTCTGTTTTGTTCAGTTTCAGGGGTTGTTTTACCTCCTGTCACTTCAATCATCCTGGATTCCGGAACTATAACAGGGTTTTCGCATCTGAATCCTCCTATTATTTTGCCTTTATCTCCAACGAACATCATCCCTTCGCTCTCAAGGACCTTATCATCGCTCTCCATCTCCGGAGGATTTGCAGGTTTCATCCCTCCGTCATACCAGAAAAGGTCAATTGGGCCAAATTGTGAAGTAGCATCAAACTTCCACCTTAATATAGATGATAAAGGGAAGGAGACATCATTTTTTACAGCTATCATTTCACCTTTTTCGCCGATTGTCCTTGTAGTAGTAGCCATAGATTCAACAGATACAGGCGGTTTGTCGATGCCAAACGTGGTAAAGAGCGGCCATAAGCTGTATATACCCATGTCGGCAATGCTTCCTGCTCCAAAATCGTACCAGCCGCGGAATACGGTATGCGCGTAATTGGGATGGTAAGGACGATCGGGCCAGGCCCCCAGCCATAAATCCCAGTCGAAACCCTCAGGGATTGCCGGCCGTTCGGTGAAGTAACTCTGCCACTGCTGCCATACAGGCCGGTACGACCAGTTATGTATCTCTCTTAATGTACCAATAACACCATCGTCAATCCACTTTTTAACTGTTTCGTACCTGTCGTGTATATCACTCCAGGCAAGCATGTGAGTAATTAATTCCGGCTTGGAACGCGCCGCATCAATCACAGCCCTTGTTTCGCTCACCCTGTTACCAAGAGGTTTATGCATGATCACATGTTTGTTTTTTTTCAAAGCGCCCAGAATAAGAGGAGGGTATGCATGGTCAGGTACAATAATTTTAACAGCATCTATACTATTCTCCTTTTCAAGCATTTCCCTGAAATCGGAATATGCTGAACAGCCTGAATATTTGCTTACACTATTTGTTTTTGCATAATATTTATTTACAAAATCCTGTCCGCAATCGCGGCCTGCGGTAACATTTACATCACCTCCCCATGAAGATTCCCCGATCATCTCTCTTATCCTCCTTTTCAGTCCGTTTCCTGCACTCCACTGATAGTAACCCACGGGATTTTTATTCGGATCACAAACTGAAACAACCCGCACCCTTGGTTCAGTGATAAGTCCTGTTAGTTCATTAAGTTGCTGAGTTCCGGCACCAATCAGTGCAAGATTGATTCTGTCACTTGGTGCCACGAAACCTGTTCCGCCGAGAATATGTCTCGGGATGACTGTTAATGCGACTGCCGAACCTGCATAGTTCAAAAAATCACGACGGTTTAATCTTTCCATTTCGATTTATTTTTAGTTAATAATCCTCCGGTGTCTTCCAGACAAGTCCTTATTGTACCTATGGAACTGTTATTCCGGCGTTTTGCGCTGTTTTCAGTGCTTCATGTATTATAAGAGTCTCAATGTTGCCTTTCCATTTTGAAGGTAATCCATATACCATTTGTGATCTGTCGCCCTCATAACCGCCCTCTCTCAGAACTCTTACTGAAGGTATATAAGACATAACATCGTTTGTATAACCCATAACGATAATATCCTGACCAAGAATCTCTTTCAGTTTTATTGAATAATCTATCAGCAGTTCTCCACCAAGGGTAACGATCGGGAGATTTCCGAAATTCCATACCTGAACAGGATAAGGATATTTGGTTTCGAGCGATTCGCCTCTTTCAAGTATACCGTGAAGACGCTGAGCCCATCTTTTTTGAGATCCGGAGTTCTCTTCTGCTATTTTTGCCAGCTCCTCTTTTGTGGGTGGAGTTGTTAGTTCCAGAGTAACTTCTGAGTAAGCTGTTGAGAGGATTGGCTCAATTTCAGTCATCTCTTCATGAAGAACTCTTTCGACTGCGGCAGCTAGTTCTTTTCCATACTGCTCCGCTAACGGAATTGTTCTTCTGGGTAATGGATTCTGGTCGGCACCTGCTCCCTGAAAAAACATTGCAGTTACTCCGGGATATGATTTTTCAAGTTCTATCTGGGCAAATCCCGGATAATCGCCTGAAAAATGGTAAATACTCAAAACAGTAGGGTGACATGCATATCCGAATGCAACAGCCAGCAGATCCCCGTTTTTCTTTTCAACTTTTATCACCGGCACTGCGTAATCATTAGGACCATTCAGATCAGTACGGGAATCCAGAGTTGCCGCATCATTATTTCTTCTGTTAATCTGGAACCTGGTAACTCCGTTTTCAGCATAAATATTAACCGTTTGCATATTATTCAGTGCTTCACCCACAAGTTCAACAATTTGTCCGGTTAATTTTTCAGTATACAGATCAATTCTTTTTTGCTGTGAATTATTTACCGGATAAACATCCGGCAGGGAGTTTTTCAGAGCCGGACCGGAATGTGTATGAGAACTGTTTAAAATTACCTGTGCTTTTGATAAGTCATATTTTGACGCCAACAGGTCTCTGATTTCATCAGACATATTTTTTGGAAATCCAAGAATATCAGAAGTTACAAGCACTCCCTTGTTACCTTTTGCATCTTCAAATGCAAGTGCTTTCGCCCACAAATCATGCAATTTACCTTCTGATTCATGGTCTCTTGATCCGTAACCCGCAAGCCACATCGGCTCTTCAGGTGTTATCACCTTCCGGGCTACACCGGCTTTCCAACCGCTGCCTGACTGAGCGTTTACATGTGCATTGATTCCCGTATATGTGAAAATCAGTAAAGTTGAAACGACTATCAAAAATATTCTCTTCATATGTTTAACATTTAATATTATAAATCAATTACTTACATTCCCAAATCCTTTTATAAAAGTAACAAAATAGTATTATATTCTGTATTCAATTATTAAGGAACTGTCTTAATCTTACCGGTTGTTAATCAGTTATATTAACTAATGATAATAGTTTGAATTCAAGTTATCCCAAAAGATGTCAAAATTAACTTTTATGAATTTACACTAAAACTTTTATTTCTGTTAAGCCGGATTAATAATTACCTTATATTCGTTGGTAATAACAATTTCTGCTTTTGATTAGTTTATTATAACTCAAAAATAAATTAAAATAATTATTTGGATATGAAAAATTTCTGTTAACCGGTTAATATCTTTGCCTCTTCCGGTTTCAGAAAGAAATCGTAAAACAATTATACCTACACAGAATTATTTATCTTCCTGGTAACGTTCGGGGTGATATCTGCCTGCATAGAATCCCGTAGCTTTAGAAATATCAATATCCTTAATTAAGATTCCTTCAGTGCCGCATGGAATATATTCAATCAGACTGCCCTCCGGATCTATCAGAGACGTTGCTGAATTTTGTTGGTTCATCGCTTCGTTGACACTGGCAAAATATATTGAATTCTCTTTCGACCTCAGGATCATAGCCATCTCATAATATGATTGTCCCCATGGTTTTGGAGTATATTTTCCCGGTTTGTCGCTGCCTGTGACCTGTGGCTGAAAAACTATTTTAGCCCCTCTTACCGCAGCCCACCTGACAGTCTCCGGATATCTCCAGCCTTCGTGACAAATAACTATTCCAAATTTAACTCCTTTAACTGAGAACATACGTCTCCTATTTTCAGGAACATAATTTTCCTCCTCTCCACCGGGAGTAATCTGATTCTTTGTCTGATAACCTTGAACAACCCCTTCTTCTGATACAACAAAGGCCCTGTTTTCAAGTCCTGCCCCGCTAACCCATTCCATACCAACAATTGCTGCAATCCTGTTTTTCTGGCAAGACTTCCGGATATCCTGTAAAGCTTTTTCCAATACAGACTGATCAGGTTTACCAAGCTCAGAATCATTACTCCCTCCGCGCAATCCGGGTAGGTATGTTTCAGGAAAGCAAACAATATCAACCTCTTTGGAGCTGCAAAGGGTAAGAACAGAGTCTATTTTCTGCACACTTTCAGGTATATTATTTCCCCTTCTTATCTGTGCCAGGGCAATGCGAAGGGATTCTGATTCCTGAGTTGTAGCCTGACTGTTGTCACTTGTCCGGTTCTGGTGCGAACCATAAACCTGGAGGATATTAATAAGTAATCCACATAAAATAATTAATACTGCATATAAGCTGCAGCAAAGTTTTTTATTTGTTATTGAATACTCTCTCATCTATTTAGAACTTTTTAATTATTCCGAAAAAATGCTAATGTTACCTGACTTACTGCTAATAATTTTTAAAATTAGTATAATGTATTTGCAACAGAGACGATAATTTATAGTTGAATATGGTTCAATATTGATAATTTAAACTTTTATGTTTTTATATATCTTTGAAAATTAATTAGTTAAATGAACAAGAACGCCATTGATATTGTCCTGCAAAATATAATAATTTTTTACTTTTAAAGAAACGTCACTATAATAAAAGAATACCTTTGTAATGCATGATCATTCTCAATTATCCATATGAAACGAACATCCGGATTAAAATCGGGACAAAAAAATATGATTATAATAACAGATCCCGGAATTTTATCAGCAGGTATAATAAGGAAGATTATTGGATTATCAATGTCAGTTTTAGTTTTGATTATGGGATGCCGGGAACAGAATTTTAGCAAAATTGACAGGGAAGAGGTTGTTAAAAGGCACAACGTCAGACTCGGATCTCTCAACATGCTGTCCCCTCTCTCGGTGGGTAACGGTCATTTTTGTTACACGGCAGATATTACGGGGATGCAGAGTTTCACAGAGCCTTATAAAGATGGAATTCCTTTAACCACAATGGCTGAGTGGGGATGGCACTCCTTTCCCAATCCCGAAGATTATAAACTAGCGGAAACCTTTCAGGAAGTTGAAACGTACGGCAGAAAAGTTGTTTATCCCATTAATACCGGTCATCCTGCAAGCAACTGGCTGAGATCTAATCCGCACCAGATAACTCTCGGACTCGTGGGAATGCAAATCAAAGATAGCAAAGGTAATTTAATCACTCCTGAAGATATTAAGTCTGTTGAACAGATACTGGATCTCTGGCAAGGTACTTTGACAAGTCAATTTGAAGTTGAAGATGAACCGGTTTCTGTTATAACTGTTGCACATCCGGAATATGATCAGGTTTCATTTAAGATAAAATCAGAACTCCTGAATAAAAATTTGATTGACATTAAAATTACTTTTCCTTATGCCTCAGGAATCTGGGGAGCTGATCCGGCAGATTTTGAAAATAACGAGCTGCATAAGACAGAGATACTTTTAACAAATGATAGTTCATTGCTTGTTTCCAGGAAGATGGATGATAAGGAATATTATTGCAGGATAACTTCATCAGCAAAAATTACTATTCAGTACATGTCTGAACATGTTTTACTTTTATCGTTATCAGAACCTTCGCCGGAAATAAAAATCAATGTTATGTTTTCTGAAGATGAAAGTGAATTAATACCTGCTTCATTTGATGAAACTTTAACAGAGAACAAGGAATCATGGTCCCAATATTGGGAAAGGGGAGGATTCATTGATTTGTCGGCCAGCAAAGATCCCCGCTGGAAAGAATTGGAGAGGAGAGTCATCTTGTCGCAGTACCTGACAGCCATACAATCACGACAAAAATACCCTCCTCAGGAGACAGGTCTGACATGCAACAGTTGGTTTGGAAAGTTTCATCTTGAGATGCACTGGTGGCATTCAGTTCATTTTGCATTTTGGGGAAAACCAGAGTATCTTGAAAAGACATTAGATTACTATTCAGATATCCTGCTATCCGCAGAGGATTTTGCCTCAGAACAGGGCTATAAAGGAGCCAGGTGGCCAAAGATGACCGGACCGGAAGGTGTAGATTCACCATCAGGAATAGGACCGTTGCTTATATGGCAGCAGCCT
>ENA-OSEO01001367-OSEO01001367.1-sediment-metagenome-genome-assembly--contig:-NODE-1367-length-44687-cov-6.850235_pt1 | contig 44687 bp, 41 predicted proteins | sample MGYA00237883_ERZ534232 | MGnify/ENA metagenome assembly ERZ534232 | reverse complement strand
ACGAGCCACTCGACGATCGCGCCCTCTTCCATGGTCTGCCCCAGCTTGGGCAGGATCACAACTCTGGCCATTGGTTGCTACCACCTTCCTCGGTATATGGGCACGGATTACCGCCGCCGCAGCGTCTGCCGGATGCCGTCGATGATCGCTTGCACGCCCGGGATCGCCGCGTCCTCTAGCGTCTCCGCCATGGGCACGGGGACGTCGGCGGCCGAGACGCGCACCATGGGCGCGTCCAGATAGTCAAAGGCCACCTCATTGATCCGCGTGAGCAACTCGGTGAGGAATGACCCGGTCTTGTAGCCCTCCGTGACGCCCACCACGCGGCCCGTCTTGCGTACCGATGCCGCCACGGTATCCATATCCAGCGGCTTGAGCGTGCGCAGGTCCACCACCTCGACACTGATCCCCTCCTCGGCCAGTTTCTCCGCCGCCTCCAGCGCGCGGTGCACCATGCGCGAATAGGTGATCACGCTCACGTCGGTGCCCTCGCGCTTGACATCGGCCAGGCCCAACGGGATGACATAATCCTCTTCAGGCACGGCGCCCTGGATGCCATAGAGCATCTTGTGCTCGATGAACATCACCGGGTTATCGTCGCGGATGGCGGCCTTCAACAGTCCCTTGGCGTCATAGGGCGTGGCCGGCATGACCACATAGATGCCGGGGAAATGGGTCCACAGCGCCTCGAGCGACTGCGAGTGGTGCGCGGCGATGGATCGCCCGGCGCCGCCCTCGGTGCGGATCACCATCGGCACGCGGGTCTTGCCGCCGAACATGTAGCGGTTCTTGGCGCCCTGGTTGGCGATCTGATCCATGGCCAGCGGGGTAAAGTCGACATACATGATCTCGGCCACGGGGTGCAGGCCCGTCATGGCCGCGCCGACGGCCGCCCCGCCGATCAATGCCTCGGAGATGGGGGTGTCCCGTACGCGCTCTCCACCGAAACGCTCGAACAGGCCGCGCGTGGCGCCATAGGCGCCCCCGTACAGCCCCACATCCTCGCCCATCACGAACACGCGCGGATCGCGCTCCATCTCCTCGGCCAGCGCATCGCGGATCGCCTCCCAGTAGGACTGCCTGCGCATCTCGGTATCGGTGCGCACCCGGGCGGCCAGACGCCGCTCAGCCTCCACCGCCGCGGGCGACACGGGATTGAGCACATAGACATCCTCTTCGACCCCCGCCGGATCGGGCCACGGCGAGGCCAGCGCGAACTCGGTGGCCTTTTCCACCGAGGCCTCGGCGCCTGTCTCGACCGCGTCCACCTCCTCCTGCGTGGCGATGCCAGCCTCCACCAGGCGGCGCCCAAAGACGATGATCGGGTCGCGGTCGTGCCAGTGCTGCTCCTCTTCCTTGGTGCGGTACTTGCGCGGATCGGAGCGCGAGTGGCCGTACCAGCGATAGGTCTTGCATTCCAGCAGCGTGGGGCCGTCGCCGTGACGGGCGCGTTCCAGCGCCGCCGAGACCGCCTCGTACACCGCCAGCGGGTCCATGCCGTCCACGACTACGCCGGGGATATCATAGGCGGCGGCGCGGGCGGCCACGTCCGAGACGGGGCTCACGGTCTCAAAGGGCACCGACATGCCGTACATGTTGTTCTCGACCACATAGATCACGGGCAGCTTCCAGGCAGCCGCCATGTTGAGCGATTCGTGAAAGTTGCCGGTGTTGCTGGCACCATCCCCGAAAAAGCACAACACGGCGCGATCCTGGCCCTGCATCTGGATCGAGAGCGCGGCGCCGGTGGCCACCGGGATGTTGCCGCCCACGATGCCCGTGGCGCCCAGGTTGCCCTTTTGCACGTCAGCGATGTGCATCGAGCCGCCGCGACCCCGGCAGTAGCCGGTCTCCCGCCCGCACAGCTCGGCCATCATCTTGTTCAGGTGCTCCTGCTTGTCCTCGGGCGTGGAAGCAAAGGAATCGCCGTGGGCGTGGCAATGGCCGTGCCCGCGGTGCGTGCTGGTGATATAGTCGTCGGGGCGCAGGGCCGCGATGGCGCCCACCGCGACCGCCTCCTGGCCCGCATAGAGATGCGAAGCACCTTTGATGATATTCTGGCCCAGCAGGTCATAGACCGTGTTCTCAAAGATGCGTATCTCCCACATCCGCCGCAGCATATCCAGCAGGTTCTCCCGCGACAGATCCTGGACCCCTACCGTCAAATTGTCCGCCATGCTATCTCCTTCTTGCCCGTATGTACGGCGTGTTCAACTTGTTCCATTATGCGGTACGCCCACAGTATACCGCAACCAGAGGGTTCCGCCTGCGCGGACCATCGCCGCGTCCAGGCGCAGGGGGTTCGGCCACTGATCGGGGGCGAGGTCGGGCCCATCAAAGAGGGCCGGCGTCTCGCTGCCGCCGATCAGCTCGGGTCGCAGGATCAGATGCAGCTCATCGACCAGCCCGGCGCGCAGCAGGGCGCCATTGAGGCGTGCGCCCGCCTCTGACAGCAGGCATTCGATCCCCAGCTCTGCCCGCACACGGCGCATGGCCAGGGGCAGGTCCACGCGCTCCTCGCCGACAATCCAATACGGAATCTCCCGCTCGCGCAGGAACGCCAGGTACTCGGGCGGCGCCGCCCGGCTGGTGAGGTGCAGGATGTGGCAGTTGGGGCGCTCCGCCCCGGTGTAGCCACCCCGCAGCCGCCCGCGGCCGTCGGTGACCAGCAGCCAGCGCAGCGTATGCGCCTGAGCCGCGAGTGCGTCAGGCATGAAATCGGCGTACAGCGGCGCAGGGTCGCCGGCGTAGGGCGGAAGCGCCGGCGGGTCCTCGCCATCCCGGATGAACGAGCCCATGCCCTGCATCTCGCCGCGGGGGTGCAGCATGCGCTCGATATAGTCGCTGGCCTCGCGCCAGGCGTCCGCACCCGCTGTAGAGTCGCCCTCACGGGCGCTGCGCGGATCACCGAAATCGTCGGTCCAGATGCGCCGCGGTCCCAGCGACACCCGGGCATCCACCGAGGTCGAGATCAGAATCACAATGTGCGGTCGTTCCATGCTCACCGGCTAGCCCCCCGGTCGCTCCACAGTCACCTGCTCAAACAGATCCTCGACCGCCCCGCGGGCCGGGAAGGCCGTGCCGTCCAGACAGGCCGTGGCGGTACCCGTGGCCACCGCCAGGCGCAATAGATCCTCCGGCAGCCGCCCTTCGGCCCAGGCGGCGATCGCCCCGGCCAGCGCGGCGTCCCCCGCGCCCACGTTGTTCACCTCGGTGATGGGCGGCGGGGTCGCACGCCAGCAGCCGGTGCCGTCGGCATAGGCCGCCCCGGCCGCACCCAGCGACAGGAGCACCCGCGACGGCCCCAGCGCCCGCAGCGCGGCCAGAGTCACGTAGAAGTCGTCGCCGGCGGGCCGTCCCAGCAACTCGGCCGCCTCGTGCTCGTTGGGTTTGATGAAGTCGGCCGCCGCGCAACAGCCCGCGGCCAGGGCGGGGCTGCTGGAATCCAGTGCCGCGAACGCCCCGTGCCAGTGCGCCACGGCGATCAGCCGGGCGTACGTATCCACGGGCGCGTCGGGGGGCAAACTGCCCGCCAGCACGACGATATCGCCCGGCGAGAGCAGCGCGGCCAGACGTTCCTCCAGCGCCGCCAGGGCCTCGGGCGCGACCGCCGGCCCTGCCTCATTCAGTTTCATCGACCGGCCGGTGCTATCCTCGATCACGGTGACGTTGGAGCGCGTCTCACCGGGCGTGGAGATGAACTCGCAGCGATAGCCCCGCGCCTCCAGCCCCTCCACCAGCACCCGGCCAAAGGCGCCCGCCGCCAGCCCCATGATGATCGATTCGTGCCCCAGCTGGCGCAGGGCGATGGACACGTTGACGCCCTTGCCGCTCAGGTCCAGCGCCGAGCTGCTCGCCCGATTCACCGCTCCCCAGGCGACGCTCGAAAAGTGGAGCGTGCGGTCCAGGCTGGGGTTGAGCGTGACGGTGACGATCATGCGGGCCACGCCCCCTGCTTGAGTCGCTCATAGGCCTCCAGAACGCGCTGGCCCAGCGGCTCGTCTGGCGCAATGTCCGAGACCTGCGCCAGCACCACGGCAGCGCTCTGCTCCGCGATGCGTTCTTGCAGCGCCACCGCGGCGGGATCATCAGCGTCATCATAGGCCAGCGCCCCCGCGATTCCCCAGGCGAGGTGCTCGGGGAAAACGCCCGCTGCCTCGGCCAGGCGGGCCGGCCCCACGATCCGGTCGCACGGCGCCAGCTTGCGCAGGGGGTCCCGCGCCAGCCGGTGCAGCGGATCCGCCAGCGCCCGGTTGGCCAGCCTCGGCCAGAGGCTGGAGATGAGCGCCTCCAGTGCGGCGGGGCGGCAGCCCTCACAGGTGTCGCCATAGGCATGGGCCAGACCCGCGGCGGACTCGCGCAGGCCACCCTCGAGCAGGGGGCGCAGAGCCGGGTCGTCTACCGCATCGCAGGCCAGCACGTGGCCGCGACGGTAGCCCAGATAGGCCAGCAAGGCGTGCAGCCCGTTGCAGATGTACAGCTTGCGCACGATATAGGGCGCAAAAGGCTCTACCGCCTGCAGGCCCGGAATCGCCGGCACAGCGCCAACCCACGCGGCGCCATCGACGGGGAGATCGTAGTAGGGTTCGGTAAGGATGCCGGAGACGTCGCGGGCGCGCATCTCGGCCGTGGGGGCGGGCACCATGCGAGCGATCACGGCATTGACCAGGCCCACATGTTCCTGGAGATATCTGCGCTCATCCTCGCCAAGCAGGCCGTCCAGAAGGCCGCGCAGGTATCCGGCCTGATCGGGCAGGTTCTCACAGACGATGATATTCAGCGGCTCGGCCGTGCCGGCCGCCATCCGGGCCGCGATGCCCCGCGCCAGCAGCGGCGCCACGAAGCTCAGCGGCTCGGCGCCGACAGCCGTGGCCGCCAGACTGGCGTGCTGCAGGGCCTCTGCCACCGCGGCGGCATCCCGGCTGTGGATCGCCCGCACAGGGCCCACCACCACATCCTGCCGGCTCTCGTTGGTCACCAGCGTAAGCGTGTACTCGCCCCGGGCATTCAGCGCCTCGACCAGCGGCTCGTCAACGTCCACGAAGGTAACCCGGTAGCCCGCCCGGGTGAGAAGCTGCGCAATGAACCCTCGCCCCACGCTTCCGGCCCCAAATATCACTGCCTCTCGCATCGTGTCCTTTCCTCCCGGGACTCCCCATATTGCATCATTGGCGCGACCGCCTCCGCCAGGGCGCACAGAGGCGGTCATTGTGCACTTGTACTGTAGGCCAGAGCACCTGTCCACCGCGGCGCAAGAACCCCGCAGCGCTATGTTACAGGCCCCACTCTCCGCGCCGCAGCCGCTCGTACCGGTCCAGCACCAGCTGCCCCAGCGGCTCATCGGGCGAGATCTCGCAGATCGCGAGCATCACGGTGCCGATCCCCTCGCGGGCGATTCGCGCCTGAAGCTCTGCCGCGGCCACGTCCTCGGGCGCGTCATAGTCCAGCGCGCCCGCGATGCCCCAGGCGAGGCCATCGGGGCTCACGTTGGCCGCCTCGGCGACGCGCGCGGGGCCCACCAGGCGATCGCCCGGCGCCAGCTTGCGGATCGGGTCCCGGGCCAGGCGCCGCACCAAATCCGCCAGGGCGCGGTTGGCCAGCCGGGGCCACAGGCGGGCCACATGGCCCATCAGCTCGCCCACGTCAAAGCCATGCACCGCCGCCAGCCCGGCCTCCGCCTCGCCCAGCGCCGCGGCCAGCAGCGGCCGCACCACCGGGTCCTCCAGCGCCTCATAGCCAAACTGCAGCCCGCGGCGGTAGCCGAGATAGCCCATCAGGGCATGGACAGCATTGTGGAGGTACAGCTTGCGCGCCATCCAGGGGCCGATGGGCGACACCGTCTGCATCCCCATGATCCGGGGCGGCTCGCCGATGATGCCATCGCGATCCACCGAGATCTCGGCATAGGGCTCGGCCAGGATCGCGGTCACATCCTTCTCGCGCATCTCCCGCGTCGGCTCCGGCACCATGCGGCCGATGACGACATTGGCGAGCCCCAGATGCGTGCGGGCGTACTCTTTGGCCTGCGCATCCAGATGGGGCTCGATGAGCGACCGCAGCGTCCCCGACGCGTCAGGCATGTTCTCGCACACCAGGAAATTCAGCGGCGCATCCACCCCGGCAGCCATGCGACGCACCATGCCGCCGGCGATCAGCGGCGCGATGGCGGGCAGTGCACGGGCCCCCACGGCGGTACCTGCCAGCGCTGCGCCCTCCAACTCGGCCACCACGGCCTCCACGTCGCCGCTCATCAGCGCCCGCACCGGATTCACCTGCACCTCGCGCACACCGGTGTTGTCGACCAGCGTCAGGACGTAAAAGCCCCGCTCGTTAAAAGCGTCGACCAGGGCTCTATCGATGTCCACAAAGGTCATCGCATAGCCAGAGGCCGTAAACAGCTGCCCCATCAGCCCGCGGCCGATCGCCCCCGCGCCAAACATGACTGCGTTGTCCATCTCACTCCTCCCATCGCGCCGTGAGGCGCCCATCGCGGGCGCAGCCTGGCGCGTACAGCCACAGGCCATGCGCCTGCGCTAAAGGCTAGCGGCCGGCCCGCCTCAGCCTGGCCAATCTCCCCGGCGCAGACGCGCATACCGTGCGATGACCAGTTGTCCCAGAGGCTCATCCAGGGAGATACCGCACACCGACTCCATCACCGGGCCGATCCCCTCAATCGCAATGCGTGCCTGCAGCTCCTCGGCGCTGGCGTCATCGCCCGCGTCATAGTCCAACGCGCCGGCGATCCCCCATGCCAGCCCCTCCGGCGTGACGCCAGCCGCCTCCGCGAGGCGCGCGGGGCCCACCAGACGCTCACCGGGCACCAGCTTGCGCAGCGGATCGCGCGCCAGACGCCGCACCGGATCCGCCAGGGCCATGTTACCCAGGCGCGTCCAGAGCCGTGTCATGTAGCCGGCCAGCTCGCCAGCGTCAAAGTCAAAGGCGTGCACCAGGCCCGCCCGAGACTCGGCCATGGCCTTTTCGAGGATGCCGCGCACCACGCGATCGTTCAGCGCTTCATACCCGAGGTGCAAGCCCCGGCGGTAGCCGAGGTACCCCATCAGTGCATGGGCCGCGTTATGCAGGTAGAGCTTGCGCGTGATCCAGGGGCCGATGGGCGAGACCGCATGCATCCCCATGATCCGGGGCGGCTCGCCGATGATGCCATCGCGATCCACCGAGATCTCGGCATAGGGCTCGGCCAGCATCGCGGTGATATCCCGCTCGCGCATCTCGTGCGTGGGCTCGGGAATCACCCTGCCGATGACCACGTCCGCCAGGCCCAGGTGCGTGCGCGCATACTCCCGCTCCTCGGCTCCCAGGCGCTCTTCGACCAGATTGCGCAGGGCGTGAGCGACATCGGGCATGTTCTCACAGATCAGCAGGTTCAGCGGCGCCTCAACCCCGTCGGCCATGCGCCGGCGCACACCGGCGGCGAGGAGGCTGGCGACCATCGGCAGACTCCGTGCACCGACACCCGTGGCCCCCACGGAGGCGACGGCCAGTTCATCAACGATGGCCTCGGTGTCGTCCATAAGCAGCCCCTTGACAGGCCCCACCTGCACCTCGCGGCGACCCACATTGTCCACCAGCGCCAGGCGATACACCCCGCACTCGTTCAGGGCCGCGATCACGGGCTCGTCGTTGTCCACAAAGGTAACGGCATAGCCCGAGGCAGTGAACAGTTGTCCCATTAGGCCACGGCCTGTGGCCCCTGCACCGAATATGACTGCATTGTCCATCTAGTTCATCTCCTGTCCACCGGTCACGTTGATCGCCTGACCCGTCATATACGCGGACTCGTCAGAGGCGAGGAAAACCAGCACGTTGGCCACATCCTCATAGGTGCAGCCGCGCTTCATCGGCACCTGCGCCACGTAGCGAGCCCGCACCTCCTCCTCCGTGATCCCCCAGCGCTGAGCGTACTGCGCATAGAGGCTGGTGACCCACAGCGGCGAATCCAGCAGGTTACCCGGGCAGATGGCATTGACCCGGATGTTGTCCTCCGCCAGCTCCAGCGCCAGCGATTGCGTCAGGCCGATCCCGCCGAACTTGCTGGCCGCATAGGCCGAGTTCTTGTAGCTGCCCCTTTTGCCGGACTTGCTGTTGATCTGAATGATCACGCCGCCGCCCTGCCGCTTCATGATCATGGCTGCGGCGCGGGCCACATGGTAGTAGCCGGTGAGGTTCACCGCGATCACGGAGGCCCAGCGCGCCGGATCGAGCTCGTCTACCGCGCCGCTGAACAGGATCCCCGCATTGGAGACCACGATATCCAGCCGGCCCAGCCGCTCCGCCGCCTCCTCGAGCGCAGCCACCGTCCCGGCGGCATCGGTGACGTCGGCGTGCACGGAGAACACCTCCATGCCGGTGGCCCGGGCGACCTCGGCGGCCGTGGAGCGGGCAGCCTCGTCGGCAATATCGGCCACCGCCACCAGGCAGCCCTCGGCGGCGAGACGCTCCACCAGCGCGCGGCCCAGCCCCTGCGCGGCGCCCGTCACCAGCGCCGTCTTGCCCTCCAACCGCCTGAGGTCATTCACGGCAACATCTCCTGCAGGAACGCTTGCTCCGCCTCGACGCTCCAGCTCTCGTTGGGGCCCAGCCTGGCATAGACGGACGGCAGCCGCTCTTTCAGGTCCGCCAGCATGGTCAGCGGAAAGTCGAGCACCTGCGGGTAGATCACGACCTTGCCCGGGAACTGGCTCTGGATCACCCCCGCCAGGCCCTCTTTGGCGGCGCTCAACCCGGCCACGGCCACCACAGAGAGGTTGGGGTCCAGTTCGCCGCACTCGGTGACCTCCAGCATGTGGCGCAGGTCATCGATCAGCGAGCCGCTGCTGCCGATAAGGCGCACGCCCCGCGCTGCGACGGCGCTCAGGTCCAGCGGCGCCCGGGTGCCGCGCGGCAGCCCGGCAAAGATGTTCATCACCCCGCCCGGCGCCATCATCGCCATCGCGTCCATCACCACCCCGGTGCTGGGGGCCAGAACAATGACATCATCGTATCCCTCGCCGCCGGTCCCCACCGCAGCGTCCAGCAGCTGCTGGTTGAACGCAGCAGGGTTCCGGCCGGCCGAGGCCATCGCCAGCACCTGGGTCTCGGCGCTGCGAGAGGCGATCAGCTCGGCGAATTTCGCCGGGAGCAACGCCAGGCGGTCCATGACGCGCGAGGTGGCCACGATCAGCCGCGGCGGCACGGCCGCCTGCAGAGCCCGCTGAAAGTGCATCTGGCCCATGGGACCCGCCGCGCCCAGCAGCGCCATCCGCCCGCCGGGTAGGAACTCGGTGCGGATCGGCGCATAGCCCGCGCCGATCTCGCTCCCGGCAGTGCCCATGAGGGCCAGGCGATCATAGTGGAGCCGCCCGATATCGACCTGCGCGGCCTCCGTCAGACCGCTGGCGCCCACGAGGTTGAGGGTGGCGCCGTGGACCGCCAGGGGCTCCGCGTGCTCGTACAGCGCGGCGTCGGCGCCCAGCAGCACCAGGTCGTCAAAGCGGGCGTCGCCCAGCACATCGAGGGACGCGACCTGTGCCACAGAGATACCCCGCTCGACCGCGGCGCGCTCCAGCTCCGCCAGCAGTGCCTCGGGGACGCCGCAGGCCACGATCTCCGCCGGCGCCCCGGCAGGGTCAAAGGGGTCGCCCAGGGTCGTGGCGGGATCCGCGGCCGGGCCGACGGCGACCAGCACGCGGCCGCCGGGCTTCCAGGCGTGGCGGTAGGGGATGCCGTAGGAGGCGACCACGCAGGCCCAGGGCTCGGTGAGGGCGCCCTGCGCATAGCCTGTCTCATCGGCCATGGGGATCAGGTAGCAGCCCTCGTCGCCATTGAGGATCTCTTCGCCGATGAGGTTGTACTGCGAGAGGCCGCCCTGCAGAGCATAGCCGTAGGCCAGGCCAACGCCCTTGTAGTAGATGTCGGCCTGCATGATGAACCGGTCGCCGCACTGGTACCGGTCGCGCAGGTTCTCGCCCACCGCGACCACGGTCAGCGAGACCTCATGGCCCAGCACCACCGGGTTCTCGCGCATGTTGCGGCCATTGAGCCGCGGGTGTGCCTCGCCCACATTGATGACCTTGGTATCTGAAAAGCAGAGGCCCACGGCGTCGTGCCGCACCAGCAACTGGTCGGACCCAGGCATGCGCATCGGCACCTCGATCGGGCCGTCGTCTCGTCCCAGGTTCTCCAGTCCCTTGCCGTACAGCGGCCAGAGCCAGTAGCGCTCCGGCAGGCTGCCTTCGCCGCAGTGATAGGCCTCGATCTTGCTTTTGGTCACGATGTGCACGCTCCTGTTATTGGCCGGCCAGTGCCCTCCGGCGGTAGAGTTCGTCCGGCCGGGTGTGGATCCGGTCGACATTGGCCTGCGTCAAAAAGTGCGGGCCGCCCAGGGCATAGGCGCCCAGCAGCACCCGGCAGGTCTTGACATACATGGCGGTGATATTGTCGACCTCCTGGGCGGAGGCTCCCAGGGCGATCAAGCCATGGTTCTGCATCAGCACGACCCTGGGCGCCATGCCGTACTCGTCCGCATAGTTGTGCATGACTCGCCGCACCGTGACGGCCAGCTCAAAGCCCGGGTCCGTATAGGGCACATAGGCCGGCGCCGGCCCGCAGACCACGATCTCATCGGGAAAGAGCCGCCCGGCGATGGCCTCTTCCGCCTGCGCCGAGCACAGGACGGCGTTGACGGCCACCGGATGCGTATGGGCGATGAACCGGACACCCATCTCTTTGAGTGCCAGAGCATGGAGCACGGTCTCTACTGAAGGACGCCGCGGGTCGGAGGTGTCGACGCGAGCCGCTTCCAGCAGCGTCTTGAAATCCGCATCGCTGCAGCCCGGACGGTCAGCGATGGCGCAGACCGGGTCCGTGTAGAGCCGCACGAACGAGCCCTCGGTCGCCGTGGCGAGCTGGGTGCCGCTGGCCTTGACCCAGAAGGTGCCATCGCCCACATCGGCGGAGGTGTTGCCCTCGCCCAGGATCACCAGATCGCGCTCGGGCCGCCCGATCTCCAGCGACATGGCCACCAGGGCCTTTAGGACCGTCTGTGCTGCATCGCTCATCATCACGCCCCCGGGTAGCCCGAGCCAGAGCCCGATACGCCGCGCTCGCCGACGATTTTCTGCTGGTAGCCGCTGCGCAGGTACGCCGCCAGCGGGTCCGGATCTAGCCCAAGTTCCTCGCGCATGGCCGCCAGCAGCGGTCGCACGTCCGTGCGATAGGCGTCCAACAGGGCCTCCTCCGCCTTGATGACGCAGCCCGTCTCCTGCGCCTCGTGCAGCGCGGCGCGGTCGATGAGCAGCGCCTGGGCGTAGGCCACCTGGACGTTGATCACCGACTGGATCATGGCCGGGATCTTGACCTTGATGTTGACCGACTCGTCCAGCATATAGGCCACATCCATGTTCACGGCCGGATCCAGCTCACCATCGATCAGTTCGTTAAAGATCAAGAACAGTTCGTAGGGGTTGATCGAGCCGACGGTCAGGTCGTCGTCGGCGTACTTTTTGTTGTTGAAATGGAACCCGCCCAGTCGGCCCTCGTCCAGCAGCAGAGCCACGATCTGCTCGATGTTGGTGCCCAGCGGGTGATGGCCCAGATCCACCAGCACCTTGGCACGGTCGCCGAGCTTGGTGGCCATCAGGTAGGCCATGCCCCAGTCGCCCAGGTCTGTGTGATAAAAGGCGGGCTCAAAGAATTTGTACTCGATCAGGATGCGCATGGGCGCGGGCATCGCGGCATAGACCTCCTGCAGCGACTCGAGCAAGCGGTGCTTGCGCGAGCGCATGTGGTCCTGGCCGGGGGAGCTGGTGCCGTCCGCCAGCCAGAGGGAGATATCGCGAGAGCCCACGGTGCGGGCGATCTCGACGCACTCCAGACAGTGATCGATCGCCTGGCGGCGCACCGCCTTGTCCGGGTGCGTCAGGCTGCCCAGCTTGTAGGCGTCGTCCTGAAAGAGGTTGGGGTTGATCGCCCCGAGGGTCACGCCCACCGAGGCCGCATGGGCCTGCAGCGCATCATAGTCGTCGACCTTGTCCCAGGGGATATGTAAAGCGACCGAGGGCGCCACGCCGGTGTACTTGTGCACCTGGGCGGCGTCCTCGATCTTTTCAAAGGCGGTGCGGGCGGCCCCGGGCTGGTTGAACACCTTGAACCGGGTCCCCGAATCGGCATAACCCCAGGAGGGGGTCTCGATATGTTGTGCTTTGAGCGCGGCCAGCACACCCGCCACGTCGATCCCGCGGGCGCTCAGGTCATCACCGAGCATCCGGTAAGCCTCTCTCCACTGGCGCATATTGCCTCCTTGAAATAGTGTGCCACAAATGCTGGTGTGAGGCCTGCCAGAGCTAGACCACGATCACCTCAATGCCCCGTTCCCTCAACGCGTCCAGGGCCTCGGCCGGCGCCTCGCTGTCGGTGATCACCCGATGGATGCGATCCAGCCCGGTGATCGTCGCAAAGGCCACCTTGCCGAACTTGCTGGCATCCACCATCACCGTCAGGTCGCGGCCCGGACTCAGCAGCGTCTGCTTGAGCAGGGCCTCATCCCGGTTCGGGTCCGAGAGCCCGGCATCCAGGTCAAAGCCACGCCCGCTGTAGAATACCCTGGTGATATTCATGCCCTCAGGGGCAGGGCCCGCGAGCGGGCCGACCACTGCGCCCGCCTCGCGCCAGACGGGGCCTCCGAGAACGATGACATTGACCCCCGGCCCGCGCAAGAGCTCGATGGCCACATGCAGGCCGTTGGTCAGGACCGTGAGATCGCGATGATTGAGCAGGTGGCGTGCCATGTGCCACGACGTCGTGCTCGAGTCGAGAATGATGGCCTCGCCGTCCTCCACCAGCGCCGCCGCAGCGGCCCCGATGGCCTCCTTGGCGTCGGAGCGCTCGCGCTGCCGCGCCGAAAAGGACAGCATCTCTTCATTGCTGTGAAGTGGGACCGCGCCGCCGTGCGTGCGCTGGAGTTGCCCGTCGGACTCCAGACTGTCGAGGTCCGTGCGCACCGTCACCGCGGAGACACCCAGATCCTCACTGAGTTCGGAAACCGAAACGTAACCGGTCTGTTGCAGCTTGTCGAGAATGAGGTCGAGCCGTTCTTGACGATATAATCTTCTGGCCATAGTCACTTTCGTCTTCTTCCCTTTAGATGCTACCTGATACCGTGATTCTAGCACCCCGTATGCGGTGCGTCAATCGGTACAAGCCGCACTTATCCGCCATATTGCTTAGGCGCCTAATCAATACCACAAGACCCGCAAATTGGCTTTGGCTCAGGCAGGGGCACACGGCTGGTGCCCGCGCTGCCGGAAACGGGCAGAACCAGGCTCGCTACCGCCAGAGCATGCGGCTCAGCACGTTGTGCCGTGCCACCAGTTCGGACACGTCCGCGGTGACCAGAGCGCCATCCTCAACCACGACCCGGCCGTTGATGATGCTCAGGCTCACCCTGCCGGGAACGCACAACAGCAGCGCCCCCAGCGGATCGGCCTGGGCTCCGGCCAGCTCCAGGGCATCCAGGTCGTAGCCGATCAGGTCGGCAGCCATGCCCGGGGCCAGGGCGCCGATATCGTCGCGGCCCAGCACCGCCGCGCCCTCCAGCGTGGCCATCTCCAGCGCCTCACGCGCCGAGAGGGCTGTGGCCCCCCCGGCTACCCGCTGCAGCAGCATGGCCTGCCGGGCCTCGGCCAGCATGTTGTTCGAGTCGTTGCTGGCGCTGCCATCCACAGCCAGGCTCACGTGCACGCCGGCATCCAGCATCGCCCGCACCGGCGCTATCCCCGAGCCCAGGCGCATGTTGCTGGAGGGGCAGTGCGCCACGCCGGTGCCGGTCTCGGCCAGCAGCGCGATCTCCTCGGCTGTCAGGTGTACAGCGTGGGCCCACCAGACATCGGGGCCCACCCAGCCCAGCGAGGCCATATAGGCCGCCGGGCGCATCCCCACCCGCTCCAGCGTATAGGCCTCCTCATCCTGCGTCTCGGCCACATGGGTGTGCAGCAGCACGCCGTATTCCCGCGCCAGCTCCGCGGAGCGGCGCATCAGGTCCTCCGAGACGTTAAAGGGCGCGCAGGGCGCCACAGCAATGCGGCACATGGCATAGCGCTCCGGGTCGTGCCAGCGCTCGATGGCCTGCTGTGTCTCGCGCAGCAGGGCGCACTCGTCCTCGACAGAGCTGTCGGGCGGCAGGCCGCCCTCGGACTCGCCGATGGACATGCTGCCGCGGCAAGGGTGAAACCGCACGCCCAGCTCTCGGGCGGCGCGTATCTCATCGTCGATACTGGCGCCGTTCGCATACAGGTAGAGGTGATCGCTGATGCTGGTCGCGCCCGTCAGCACCAACTCGGCCATGGCGGTTTTGGCGCTCACATAGACCATCTCGGGTGTCAGCCGGTTCCAGCGGGGATAGTGGCTGACGAGCCAGTCAAAGAGCTTGGCATCCTGCGCCTGTGGCAGCGCCCGGGTGAGCGACTGGAAGAGGTGATGGTGGGTATTCACCATCCCGGGCAAGACGACCAGGTTGGAGGCGTCGATGGTGCTGAGCCCCGGCGCGCGCCGCCAGGCGTCCGCGAGTTCGTCCGCGGGCCCCGCCCAGCGGATGACGTCGTCTTCGATCAGCACCGAGCCATCGGGAATCTCGCGCCGGTCGGCATCCATGGTAGCCAGCAGCCGGGCGTGGTCGATTAGTAATGTGGTCATGGCATCCTCCTCGGGCGTGAACGGCGCACACCGACGGTTCCATCCGGGGCCGCGTCCATGCTATACTGCACGCGTCACGCTCATAGTAGGGAGAAGCATGAACTCTGACGGCACACGGATCATATTCTGGCTGGACCTCCTGGTCCTCATGGTCGGGATCGGTGCGGCGATGCTCGGCAAATGGGACTTTGTCCTGGCGATGGCCATTGCCCTGCTCCTGATGAACGGCTACAACACCCTCTGGAACCAGTGGCGCAAGGGATGAACGACACGCCTCGCGCCATCACGCCCTGCAACCGGCCCGCCTGGCTCACCCATGAGTTGCCCCTGCTCGCCTGCCTGGCGCTGATCTGGATCCTCTCGGATCAGCCCTCGCTGCCCGGCCCCGGCGAGCGCGGCAGCCTGATCCGCGACGTGTTCAACTATGGCAGCCACGCGCTGATCTATGGGGTCGTGGCGGTGCTCGCCTGGCGCGTGCTCCGCTACCGCGCGGCTATCCTGCCGCGCTGGCTGGCGGCCTGGCCGCGCTTTTGGGCGGCGCTCTTTGCCCTCTCCTGGGGTCTGCTGGACGAATACCACCAGAGCTTTATCCCCGGGCGCACCGCCTCCCCCTGGGACGCCCTCGTCGATCTGCTGGGCGCCCTGCTGGGGCTCTGGCTGGGCCCGCGCCTGCTGGCGCTGTGGGCCGCGCACCGCGCCCGGAACCAGAGCCGCCAAACCTCATTGGCGGATAGAGTGTAACACCGCGCGCGACAGGCGTAAATAGAGCGCCAGGGCGCGGGATGGGACCATGGACCACGGACGATGGACGATGGCGGTCGGTCGATGGCAGATGGCAAATCGCAGATTGCAGATGGTAGATGGTAGATGACAGATCACTGAATGGCCGCCGCGCAACCGATATCCGTGGCGTTCCCATGACGAGGTCCCATGAACATGCCTGACCCCGCCTTACTTGCCGAGCGCCGGCTCGCATGGCCGGACTGTGACAACGTGCGGGATCTGGGCGGGCTGCCTGTCGCTAGCGATGGGTACATCGCTGGCGGGCGCACCCGGTTCGGCTCCGTCGTGCGCGCGGACAGCCTGCAGAACCTCATTGAGGCCGGCTGGCGCGCGCTGCTGGCCCACGGCGTGCGCACGGTCATCGACCTGCGCGACCAGCATGAACGTACGCAAGAGCCGTATGCCCCGCCGAACGGGCTGATCGCGGACACAGAGATCGCCCTGCTGAGCCTGCCCTTGCGATGCGGCGGACCCGATGTCGAGCGGTTGTTCGCTGCCGCCGAGACCCTGGAAGAAGCCTACGTCATCACTGTAGACCATTGCCAGGCCAATGTGGCCGCGGTGCTGCGAGCCATTGCGCATGCCCGGCCTGGCGGCGTGGCCATCCACTGCCAGTCGGGGCGCGACCGCACGGCGATCATCACCGCGCTGCTGCTGGCGCTGGCCGGCGTGCCGGCGGAGGTCATCGCCGCCGATTACCGGGCCTCGCAGGGCGAGCTCTGGCCGCGCTGGGAGGCCGCCATGGCCGCCGCACTGGCAGATCCGGCTGTGGCGAACGACGCCGTGGCACTGGAGGCGATCCGGCGGCAGCAGCCGCTGCTGGAGGCCGAGACCATGCTCTACCTGCTGCGGCACATCGACACGCGCTACGGCGGGGCCGCGGGGTACCTGGCGGCGATCGGGCTGAGCGTGGGCGAGCGCAAGGGGCTGGTAGAGCGGATGCTGGAATGTGAATGCAGATAGCAGATGGCAGATGGCAGATGACGCACACGCGTTCGTCTGGGGAACGCACATGAGGAACGGACACCATGCCTGATCATGCGCTGATCGCTGCCCGACACCTGCACTGGCCGGCGTGTCCCAATGTACGGGATTTGGGCGGTCTGCCGGCCACCAATGGCCACGTTACGGACACGCCGCCCATCACCCGCTTCGGGCGGTTCGTGCGCTCCGATTCGCCCCAGTTGCTCACCCCCGATGGCTGGCGAGCGCTCAGTGCCCACGGCGTGCGCACGATCCTCGACCTGCGCTCGCCCCGCGAGACCGCGCTCAGCGGCTATCTGGTGCCCGACGGGATCGGCGTCGCGCGCCGCGAGATCGCCATGCTGCCCCTGGACGCCGAGATGATGGCGCTCCTCAGGGACTGCGCCAGCCCGGGCGACGAGTACATCCTCTTTGTGGAGCACTACCAGGCGCCCATAGCCGCGATCCTGCGGGCCCTGGCGACGGCACCGGAGGGCGGCGTGCTCTACCATTGCCAGGCGGGCAAGGACCGCACCGGCATCATCAGCGCGCTGCTGCTGGGGCTGGCGGGCGTGCCTGAGGAAATCATCATCGCGGACTATGCTGCGTCGCAGGGGTTGCTGCGCCCGCTGTGGGAGCGTGAGGCGGCCGAGGCCCTGGCGGCGGGCCGGGAGCCGCCCTTTGAGCCCCTCACCGAGCCGGAGACGATGCGCACCCTGCTGGACCACCTGACGGCACGTTACGGCGGGGCCGCAGGCTACATGGAAGCCATCGGGGTGGATGGCACGACCCGCGACGCGCTGCTGCGGCGGCTGCTGCACTAGCGCGCGGGCACCATAGCTGCAAACGGAAGTCACGATGGAGCAGTTGCGACGGATCAAGCGCATCGTCCGGGGACAAGCCGCTGTGGACGGGGCCGGCGTCCACCTGGTGCGCGTGCTCGGGCATGCCGACACCGCGGATTTCGACCCCTTTTTGATTCTGGACGCCTTTGACTCGGCCAATCCCGCTGACTACATCAAAGGATTTCCCTGGCACCCCCACCGCGGGATCGAGACCATCACCTACCTGATCCGGGGCGACATCGCGCATGGCGACAGCCTGGGCAATGCCGGCAGCATCCTGGACGGCGATTGCCAGTGGATGACCGCGGGCTCGGGGATCATCCACCAGGAGATGCCCCAGGCCGCCCCGCGCATGCTGGGCTGCCAGCTCTGGCTGAACATGCCGGCCAAAGACAAGATGGCCGATCCCGCCTATGGCGACATCACCCGCGACGCGATCCCCGTGGTCACGGGCGAGGCGAGCACGGTGCGCGTCCTCTCGGGCCACTACCAGGGTGTGGAGGGCGCCTTCCAGGGCAGGTACGTCCAGGCCCCCTATCTGGACGTGGCACTGGAGCCGAACGCTGCGTGGCGCTATGAGAGCGACCCATCCGACACCCTGTTCGTCTACCTCTTTAGCGGGCAGGTGTGCTTTGCGCCGGCGGCCGATTTCGTTAGCGAGAAGCAGGCTGTGCTCACCACGGCGGGCGACCAGCTCTGGCTGCAGGCGGGGCCGCAGGGCGTGCGCCTGATCCTGCTGTGCGGCACGCCCCTCAAGGAGCAGATTGCCTGGGGCGGCCCGATTGTGATGAACACCCGTGAGGAGCTCAATCTGGCCTTTCAGGAGCTGGATAGCGGCAAGTTCATCAAAAAGCGCGCCTGAGAGGCACGGTCCTCGGTAGCGCCATGGTATTTGGCGTCACACAGGCAGAGGGCCCTTCCAGATGGGAGGTCCCTCTGCCTGTCTTGGAGGAGAGCGTTATCGTCAAACGGTCAGGGCGCCCCTGTGCGGCACCCCGGCCGCAGTGTTGTCGCTGGCGGCATGCGCCTGTCCGATATCTCGACCAGATGATAGCCGAAACTTGTTGCGATCCTGTTAAGAGACTGCAACGGTCCCGTAGAGTCGGCGAACGGAAACCAGTCGCAGAAAGCCCATGACAGCCGGCCCGCAACCGAGTATGCTGGTGAACGTCGTGATCGGTGCTATGCCTGCCGGGTCCAGGGAGGATGAGCGATGGACATGGACACGCTGAGACAGATATTGCCCTTGCTGATTCCGCTGGCGCTGCTGGAGCTGGGCCTGATGGCGGCGGCGCTGGTGGACCTATCGCGCCGCGAGCGCGTGCGCGGCGGAAACAAGCTCGTCTGGGTGCTGGTGATCGTGCTGGTCAACCTGTTTGGGCCTCTGGCCTACTTTATCTTTGGGCGCGAGGATTAGAACATCCCTCATAGCCGAGGATGATGGACAGTGCGCAGCCTACCATGGTCCGAGTTGGCTATCCTGGGCACGCTGCTTTTCTTGCAGCTGGCTCTCATGGGCACGGCGCTGACGGACCTCATGCGCCGGGAGCATGTGCGCGGCTTTACGAAACAGGTCTGGATTCTGCTGATCGTCATGTTTGGTATCGTAGGCCCGATGATGTATCTCCTTTACGGCCGAGAGGAGTGAGATGAGCGTCGATACGCGTGCCTCCGCGATCCTCTGCCGCGGGCTGACGCGCCGCTTTGGCACCGTGCTGGCGCTGGACAGACTCGACCTGGCCGTGCCGCCCCACAGCGTCTTTGGCTTTCTGGGACCCAACGGCGCCGGCAAGACCACCACCATCAAGATCCTGGCGGGGCTGCTCCGCGCCACCGCCGGCGAGGCCTTTGTGGCGGGGCAGCGCGTCTCGCCCGATGACCTGGCCTCGCGCCGCACCCTGGGCTATCTCCCCGAGGAGCCCGCCTTTTATGGCTGGATGACGGGGTTCGAGTACCTGGTCTATGTCGGGCGCCTGCTGGGCCTGGGTGCCGCGGCCCCGGCCCGAGCGGAGGAACTTCTGGGGCTGGTGGACCTGTCCGAGGCCGGTGCGCGGCGCGTGGGCGGCTACTCCCGCGGGATGCGCCAGCGCCTGGGGATCGCCGGCGCGCTGGTGGGCCGGCCCGCCGTGCTCCTGCTGGACGAGCCCACCTCGGCGCTGGACCCCCTGGGCCGCCGGGATGTGCTGGCCCTGATCGAGCGCCTGGCTGGAGAGACCACCGTGTTTTTGTCCACCCACATCCTGGCGGACGTGGAGCGCATCTGCGACCAGGTGGCGATCATCGCCCGCGGGCGCCTGCTGGCCCAGGCGGACCAGGCCACCCTGCGCGAGCGCTACGCCGCCCCGGCCTTTGAGATCGAACTGGCACCCGGATCCGATGGTGCTGACGCTCTGGCTGCGAGCCTGCGGGCGCAGCCCTGGGCCGCGGAAGTGGCCGAGGCTGGCAGCATGCTGCACCTGACCGCCAGCGACAGCGAGGCCGCCCGGAGCGCATTGCCCGCGATCCTCGCCCCGCTGGGGGAGCGTCTGCTGCGCTATGAGCAGGTGCGCCCCACGCTGGAGGACGTCTTTGCGCGGCTGGTGGAGCAGGGGGAGGACGCGGCATGAGGGCGCTGCTGGCCAAAGAGTGGCTCGAGGTCGTCCGCACCCGCCGCCTGCTGGTGCTGTGCGTCGTATTTCTGTTCTTTGGGATGCTGTCGCCCCTCACGGCGCGCTACATGGGCGAGATCATCGCCAGCATGAGCGAGTCCATGGACGGCGTGGTCATCCAGTTGCCCGAGGCCTCCGTGCGCGAGGTGATTGTGCAGTATGTGGCCAATATCGCGGAAAATTTCCCCCTGGCGATCATCCTGGTGGCCATGGGCTGCCTGGTGGCCGAGCGCGAGCGCGGCACACTGGCGCTGCTGCTGGCCCGGCCGGTCCCCCGCTGGCAGGTGCTCCTGGCCAAGTACCTGGCCCTGCTGGCGCTGCTGCTGCTGGCGCTGGCGGTGGCCGCGCTGGGCGCCTGGTACTATTCCCTGGTGCTCTTTGACGGGCCGCCGCTCGGTGATTTCCTGCTCCTCAACCTGGCCGGGGCCCTCTACCTGGCCGTCATCCTGGCGCTGACCGTGCTGGCCAGCACCCTGGCCCGCAGCACCGTGGCCGCCGGCGCCCTCTCGCTGGGTTTCTGGCTGGCCCTGAGCCTGCTGGGCTCCCTCCCCGGTCTGCGCGATTGGCTGCCCCCCGCGCTGGTGGCCCACGCCGCCGAGCTGGGGATGGGCGCCCGCCCCGACGTCTGGCCCGCCGCCCTCGTCGCCGTGGCGTTCATCGCCGCCTGTCTGGCGGGAGCGTGGGCGCTGCTGCGGAAGCAGGAGCTGTAGGGCGGAGCGGGCGTCCCGCCCGCGGTCCAAAGCACTGGACCGCCGGCTTCTAGCCGGCTCCTGGCGAGGGCTGTGGATAGCATTGAGGGTCGTGCTGGAGCACGACCCTCCGGCGCAGGCAGTGCGGCCAATGGCCGCACTGCCGCGCTGCCATCCGACGACGACAAGCCGACCGTTCAATCGACCCGCCCCGGCTCAGCTGCCGATCACCATCTGCAGCCACTCGAAGAAGCGCTCGATCCACCCCTGCGCCGGCAGGCCGGTCTGGTTCATGCCGAAACCGTGCCCGCCCCGCGCATAGAGGTGCAGCTCGGCCTCGCGGCCAGCGGCGCGCCAGCGGTTGAACATCTCCAGGCTGTAGGGCATCAGATCGTCGTCCTGCGCGCAGGCGATAAAGAGCGGCGGCGCATCGGCGGGCACGTCGCCCGGGGCGCCGGCGCCGTAGATCGGCGCCCCAAAGTCGGGGCGACTGTCGGCGCTGTACTGCAGCATCGCCAGCGAGGTGACGGTGCCGCCCGCGGAAAAGCCCATAATGCCGATCTTGTGCGGGTCGATGCCCCATTCGGCCGCCCGCGAGCGCACCAGGCGGATGGCATTCTGCGCATCGGCGCTGATCAGCGGCAGATAGGGCGCCAGCCCCTCCATAAAGTTGGGACCTGCGGCCGCCATGCGCGCCTCATAATCCCGCGGAAAGGTATCGTCCGTGGGCAGCAGGCGGTATTTGAGGATGAACGCGGCGATGCCGCGCGCCTGCAGCCATTCGGCCACCTGGATCCCCTCGTGGTCCCACGCGAGAAAGTGCCACGCGCCGCCGGGGGCGATGATGACTGCGGCGGTGCCAGCAGACGTAACGCCGGTGGTCGGCGAGACGCCGACCCTCCGTTCCGGCAAGAAGGGCGTCAGCGTGGGCCGCACCACGTTGCGCACCACATGCAGCCCGTCATCCAGCGTGCCGTCGGTTTCCACCTGAGCCCAGTCCTCGGAGCCAGGCGCGACGCCCTCGTACAACGGTATCTCGGTTCTCTGCAGCTCAGCCCATCGATCGGACATGGTTCCTCCACGGTTAGTTGTGTTCACAGGCCGGCGCCCGCGCGGACTGGCCCGGCGTCGTCTCAGTGTCCCGGCAGCCAGCGCACGTCGCCGGTGAGGCCGCAGCCGGGGCCATCGGCCTGCAGCGCGACCACGATCAGCACAGCGGCGACATCCTCGGACAGCGCGGCCAGATCCACGGTAAAGGGCGCCTCGGCCGGATCGCTCTTGACGGCGGTGACGGAGCGCTCAAAGTCGGGCCAGGTGGCCACCTGAGGCGCCACCAGCACCCGGGCGGCGCCGCGTATGCCCGCGAATGCCAGCGCCAGGCCGGAGCGCCCGCCCTCGGGCACCCGGGTCATGCTGCCCAGGATGGCATAGCCGGGGCCGTCCACGGTGATCGCCGGCGTCTCCGGCGACAGGCGCGCGCGCCTGAGCGGCATGGTCTGTGCCAGCTCGCGGAAGGAGCCCGGGGTGACCGGCTCGGCGGTGACCGGCGAGACCCACCACTGCGGCAGGCGCCAGACCAGCTCCGCCTCGGGCACATAGGGGCGACGGTCCACCGCCGCCACGGGAATGCGCAGGCTGGCCGGCGCCAGGCCGTCCGCCTCGGCGATCAGCGTGAGCTCGCCGGCGGTGAAGCCGGCGCGCACGATCACCTGGCACTTGCCGTTGAACAGGTGCCGCTCGGTGACCGCTCCTGGAGCGGCAACATCGGCCTCGTGGCTCATCGCATCGCCATTGCCCACGCCGAGAATGACGCCGTCGCCCTCCAGCGAAAACCGCACCAGGTCGCTGGCAGTGGGCACCGAGGTGCCATCCACGTCCACGACGCTTACCTCTACCGGCGAGGTGTCCTCACCATCGGCGCGCAGCAGCGACACGCCCGCCGCCAGTTGGATGGCCGCCGGCCCGCCCGTGGTCTCGGAGAAATCCTGCGCCACGGCGACGCCCCCGAGCTTGCCCAGGGCGTGCAACACGCCCCGCTCGTAGGGCACCTGCCAGCGCGGCGGCTCGTAGGGGTCCACCGCCTGCTCACCCAGGCTCTGCCCGTTGAAATACAGCTCCACGGCCTCGCAGTTGGAGTAGCACCAGACGTCGATGCGGTCGCCCTCGCGGCCCGACCAGTTCCAGTGCGGCAGGATGTGGACCATGGCGGGATCGGGCGCCCAGAGCGCGCGGCAGAGCCAGGCGTTGTCCTTGGGCGCGCAGCAACTGTCCAGCATGCCACTCTGTGAGTGCACCGCCGGCCAGCGCTCCTCACCGCGGTACTCGATCCCCGTCCACAGGAAGGTGCCCATCACGTCCGGGCGGTCCGCGGCGCGGACGGCATCGCGCACGCTCGAGCCAAAGTCGTACTGTTTGTGGTCATAGGCCGGGATGTAGCCCCCGTCGCGCGAGTACATCCCGCGCGAGGTGCTGGCCGCGGCGGACTCGGAGGCCACGATGGGCTTGTCGGGAAAGAGCGCCCGCACGGCGTCGTACTGGTCCAGGCCATAGTTGATGCCGATCACGTCCAGTGCCGCGGCGGCGGAGCAGGGCACGCCATCGACGTCCAGCTCCAGCCAGCCATGGTTCATGGCGCCCGTCACCGCGCGCGAGTCGTCCAGCGCGTGCACCCGGGCCACCATCGTCTCGGCCGTGCGCCGGCCGGCGTCAGTGCCCTGCAGCGGCTCCTCGTTGAATACGGACCAGAGGATCACCGAGGGGTGGTTGCGGTCGCGGCGCACCATCATCTCCAGCTGGGCCAGCCCCTCGGCAGAGCTGCTGAACCAGCGTGTCTCGTCCATCACCAGCATGCCGAGCACGTCGCAGGCGTCCAGCATCTCGGGCGCGGGCGGGTTGTGGGCGCAGCGGTAGGCGTTGCTGCCCATGGCCTGCAGACGCTGGATGCGGTAGGCCTGGATGCGATCGGGCACGGCTACGCCCACGCCGGCGTGATCCTGGTGGTTGCAGGTGCCGTTGAGCTTGACGGGCTGGTCGTTTAGAAAGAACCCTTCCTGCGCACTGTAGCGCAGGGTGCGAAAGCCAAAACGCGTCTCCTGATCGTCCACCGGTACCCTGTCGCGCAGGACCAGCGTGCGCAGGGTGTACAGCTGCGGTTGTTCCAGCGACCAGGGCTGGGGGTGGCGGACGTTCATCGACTGTTGCGACACGGCATTGCCTTTGGCCGGCACGTCGACCAGCGACTCGGCCTGGGCCACGATCCGCCCATCGGGTGCCTCGATGGTCGAGACCACCGTCACGGTCTCGGCGTCTGCGCCGCCGTTATACAGCGTCGTCTCCACCGGCACGCGCCAGAGGCCCAGTTCGGCGTTCTCGCGCCGGGGGTTCACCCACACGCCATAGGTATCGACCGAAACGGCATCGGTGAGAATGAGCCAGACGTGGCGGTAGATGCCGGCGCCCTCATACCACCAGCCCTCATAGTCGGTGGCGTCGACGCGCACTGAGACCACATTGGCTTCGTCGCCGTAGAGCAGGCAGTCGGTGATATCGGCATAGAAAGGCGTATAGCCGCAGGTGTTGCGCGCCACCGGCCGGCCGTTGACCCACACCTGGGCCTGGGTCGCGACCCCATCGAACAGCAGCACGGCCCGCCTGCCGGCCTGGTCGCGGCCCAGGGAGAAGGCCCGCCGGTACCAGCCGATGCCGCGGGGCTTGCAGTGGTGTGTATCGGGCAGCGCGGGATCGAACTCCTCTGCCACGGCCCAGTCGTGGGGCAGACGCAGGGATTCCCAGTCAAAATCGTTGTACAGGCGGCGGGCGGGCCCGCGGCCCGACTCGGCCTTGCTGCCGGAATAGATCGCGTTCTTGCTGAGGTGCGATTCGATCGGAGGCTCGCCCTTGAAGAACTTCCAGCCCCAGTCCATCAACAGGCGCTGACGATGCGCGAGAGCCATGCCGCGCTCCTTTCTTGAGAGCAGGTATGCGGGGAGTATAGGCGGCAAGGCGCACGGGGTAAACCGGGGAGAGGCGCGCAACAGTAGGGAGAAAACATCCGCTGCGGGCCACCAGGCTTTGACAAGTTGCGAGCCTGTGTGCCGGGCAGTCCCTGAGGCCTGGACAGGTTAGCAGACGGTGCGCAGAGCAACTCGCAGAGTGTGGATTAGGTTGAGGAAGGCGTGCCTTCCTCAACCTAATCCGAGGCGCATACGCGCGATACGATGTACTCATCGTCCTTGACAACGCTGTCGTACCAGACAACAATACACGGCGTGCGAGCGATTTATTAGCATTGGGGGGTGACGTTATGAAGGCACTGATTGGCGCGAACGGGATGGGGTTGGAGACGTACCTGGATGAGCTCCGGACAGAGTTCCCGGACGTAGAGTTCGTCCACGAGCCGAGCCGCGAGAACCTGGCGACCGCGCTGGCCGACGCCGACATCTACATGGGCTGGATCAACCGCGAGATCTTTACTCAGGCCAAGAACCTCAAGTGGATCCAATCGCCCTCCTCGGGTGCAAACTATTATGTCGCGATCCCCGAGTTGGTGGCCAGCGATGTGCTGCTGACCAGCGCGGTGGGCACGCACAGCGCGTGCCTGGCCGACAGCGTGTTCGCGATGCTCCTCTCCTTCACGCGGGGCATCCGCCAGTTCATCCTGCGCCAGCAAAAGCACGAGTGGTCGCTGCGCGAGCTGCGCAACACGCTCTGCGAGCTCACCAACCAGACCATCGGCCTGATCGGCTTTGGGAGCGTGGGGCGCGCCACCGCCAGGCGGGCGCAGGCCTTTGATATGCGCATCCTCGCCGTGGACGCCTATCCCGGCGTCAAGCCCGACTATGTCGAGGCGCTTATGGGGCTCGATGGCCTGCCCAAACTGCTGGCCGAGTCCGATGTCGTGGTGGTGACGGTGCCCTACACCAAGGATACCGACCACATGATCGGCGCGGAGCAGTTCGCGCAGATGAAGGACGGCGCCTACCTGATCGTGATCTCGCGGGGCGGCATCGTCGATGAGGAGGCCATGATCGCCGCGCTGCACAGCGGCAAGCTGGCCGGTGCCGCCTCGGACGTGTTCGCCCAGGAACCGCTCCCCGAGGACAGCCCGCTCTGGGACGAGCCCACCCTGCTGATCACCCCGCACGCCGCGGGCGGCACGCAGTACGAGGGCGCACACGTGATGGAGATATTCAAGGAGAACCTAGCCAAATTCCTCAAGGGCGAGCTCCCCCTGCGCAACCAGGTGAACAAAGAGCTGGGGTGGTAGCGGCGGCGTTGACGCGTTGGAACGTTGCCATCGGAATGGCTTCCGGAATGGCTTCGTGTTACACGTTGGCAGGTTGCAGGTTACAGGTTACGGGTTGCAGATGACAGACCGGACCCGCGCTCGGGGGAGAGCACAATCCCTGGGCGCGGGTCTTTGCTATGGGGCGCGGAGTTTCACTCCGCGATCCGGCCGCAGGCCGGAACAACCCGGTCTCAGTGCGCCTGGACCGCGGACGTCCCGTCCGCTCCGAGACCGGTTGCCGACAAGCGCAGTACGCTGCGCCGTCGGGGGTCCGGTCCATCCTGGACCGCGGCCTCATAGCCCGCATCCGGACGCGGCCTTTGCGGGATGCGTCACTCGGATGCCGACAGGAATGTCGGCGGTCCGTTCCTTTCGGACCGCGTGCGATGTACTAGCGCCTTGCACTCCGCGATCCGGCCGCAGGCCGGCCTCTTGGACCGCGGGCTTGTAGCCCGCATCCGTGGCAGCACGTTCACGTGCGTCTCTCGGCGCTGCGCGCCGCCGCGGAGTGCAACTCCGCGCCCCAGGGAGGCGCCCACGTCCCATGCCCGTCTGCTCGGCCTGACGTTCTGACGATCAGCCCTTCGCCGTGAACGCCATGAACGCCTTGACGCTCCAATCCCACACCGGCCACTCGTGTGCGCCGGGAAACTCTTCGTAGAGCACGTCGAAGCCCAGGTCCCTGAGGTACGGGGCAAAGCGCCGGTTCTGCGCCAGCAGCATGGTGTCCTCGGTGCCGCAGGAGAGGTAGATGCGCGGCAGGGGCCCGCCGGTGGCGGCGCAGCGTTCGGCCAGGGCGTACAGATCGTTGTCGCTGCCGGGGATCGCGTCCAGCCCGCCGAAAATAGCTTTGACGTCGATGGTACTGACGCCGAACTCCTGCAGCAGGCGCTGCGTCTCCACCATATCCGACGGCCCGGAGAAGGCGCCGATGGCGGCATAGCGCTCGGGCGTGGCCAGACCGTGGCGCAGAGCGCCGTAGGCCCCCATGGAGAGCCCGGCGATCAGCCGTCCCGCCCGGTCCTGGCGCACGGGAAACACACACTCGGCCCAGGCGGGCAGCTCCTCGTTGATGAAGTCGAAATAGCGCAGCCCCACAGCGGCGTTGACATAGCACGAGTTCTGGCCCGAGGGCATCACCAGGGCCAGCCCGGCGGCGCCGGCGGCGGCCTCCACGGTGCTCTTGCGGCTCCAGTCGCTGTGGCTGCCAGTGGCGCCGTGCAGCAGGTAGATCACGGGATGGCGCTGGCCGGCGGGGTAGACCTCGCTGTAAGAGCGCTGGCCGGCGTCGTTGTTGGGCGTCGCGGGCACAAACACGGTCACGTCGACCTCGTGGTGCAGCGCCTGGCTGGTGAACGTCGCGGTTAAGAGCGTCATGGTGCGAACCTCCTGAGTTGTGAATAACTGTGTTGCTGCGGACAGTTGGGTCCCAGGTCGAAGGTCCAAGGTCATAGGTCCGGACGGCGGGAGGACGATCCGGAGCTCCGCTGGGAGCGCGGAGATAGTCTTGTGCGCCCGATGGGCGCACAGGACTGCTCCGCCCAGGCGTGTCCAATGCTCGTGCGCCTGCGTAAGGGACGCTTCCCGGAGCGGAGCAGCCGCTCGCTCAGCTCGCGCCCGCGTCCTGACGCCCAATCTCACGCACTCCCAGGCTGCGGGCCGGAACAACTCGACCCGGCGCCACGTGCGCCTGGACGGCGGACGTCCCGTCCGCTCCGAGGACCGGATGCCGACAGGAATGTCGGCGGTCCAGGCTCCCGGGGGCGCGGAGTTGCACTCCGCAATCCGGCCGAGGGCCGGAACACTGGGACAGCCAACCGATAGCCCGCAGCCCGGGAACGACCCCGGACAGTGACCCGGAAGCCGACAGGAATGTCGGCGGTCCAGACCACTATAGAGGGTGGGCTGGTGGACCGCATCCGCTGCTTGTCTACCAGCCATGCCTTTCGGTGCTGCGCGCCGATCCCGTGCCCCCGGTCGTAGGGGCAGGCCTCCGTTGCCTGCCCCAAAGCCCACATGCCGTACCTCAGGTGCGGTCATCAGTAATCACCGCGGTCCGAACCATGTGCCTCGGGTCGTTCGGCACTGCGCGCCGACCGCGGAGTGAAACTCCGCGCCCCAAGTCTCACGCTGAATCGCCCCTACCATGGGCCGCACGTTCCGACCTTTGACCTTTCACCTTCGACCCCCTCTATTCCACGACCTTGAACTCTCCCTTGAGCCCCTCGGCGGAGCTGGGGCCGATCCACACGTGGAACGCGCCCGGCTCGACCGTCCAGGCATTGTCCAGGCCGTGGAACCCCAGGCTCTCGACAGGCACCTCGAAGGTCACCTCGCGGGTCTCGTCCGGCTCGAGCGCCACCCGCTGGAATCCCTTGAGCTCCTTGACCGGCCGCGTGACGCTGCCAACCAGGTCGCGCACATACAGCTGCACCACCTCGACGCCCGCCCGGGCGCCAGTGTTGCTCACCGTCGCCGAGACCACAAGCGTGCCGTCGCGGCGCACCTCTGGGGTAGCCACTTTCAGCCCGCTATAGGCGAATGTCGTGTACGACAGACCATAGCCAAAGGGATAGAGCGGGTCGTTGGTCTCGTCGATCCAGGTGGAGCGGAAGGGATCGGTGAACTGCGTGGTGCCCGCGCCCAGCGCCGGCCGCCCCGTGTTCTTGTGGGCATAGTAGACCGGGATCTGCCCCACGGTGCGCGGGAAGGTAATCGAGAGCTTGGCCGAGGGGTTGACGGCACCAGCCAGGATGTCCGCCACCGCACGCCCCGTGCGGATCCCGCCGTGCCAGGCCTGCAGGATCGCCGGCACGTGCTCGGCGGCCCAGGGGATGGTCACCGGCCGGCCGGTCATCACCACCAGCACCACCGGCGTGCCCGTGGCGACGACCTTTTCCAGCAACTCCTGCTGGCGCCCGGGCAGGTCCAGGTAGGCGCGCGAGTGCGCCTCGCCCGACATGTCCTCCGACTCGCCCAGCACCACGATGGCCACGTCCGCGGCAGCGGCAGCCGCCACGGCGTCCTCCATGCGCGGCGCGGGCGGCTGGGCCGCCTGGATGCGGGCGATGTCCTCCGCCGGGATATCGGCCGCGGACATCTGCATGCGGCTCAGCACCGCGCCCAAATCCACGCGCTCCAGCGCGGCGGGATCCAGATCCCAGTGGCTAAAGGCCATCGACGCGCGGATCTTGCTCACGATCTGCAGCGAGTCCACATCGCCGACACCACGCAGGTCCACCCGCCGCCAGTCGATGCCGTGCTCGTCCACCCGGCGGTCCACGATCGGGCAACCCACCGCGTGGGTGATCTCGGCGCCGGTGAACACCGCCTTGACCCCGTCCAGCACCGACTCGACATCGCGCGGACGGCCCATCCAGGCCCACATGCCCCGCGGCGAATAGTGGTCGTCCGCCAGCGGGCCGATGACGGCGATCTTGCCCTTGCCGGGATCCAGCGGCAGCAGATCGCCCGCGTTCTTGAGCAGGACCATTGACTGCTGCGCGACCTCCAGCGCCTTGTCCTTAAAGGCCGGCTGCAGCACCACCTGATCGTGCAGCGCCTCGTCGGTGTAGGGCTGCTCGAACAGGCCCAGGGCGAACTTGAGCGCCAGGATGCGGCGCACGGCGGTGTCGATAACCTCCATGGGCACGGCGCCCTCGTTGACCAGATCCACCAGATGCGCAGGGAAGGCCCCGGCCATCATGTCCATCTCGACGCCCGCCAGGACGGCCTTCTGCGCGGCCTCCTTCAGATCGCCGGCGATCCCGTGGGGGATCAACTCGCCGATCGAGTTATAGTCGCTGACCACCACGCCCTCCCAGCGCCACTCGTCGCGCAGGACGGTGCGCAGGGTAAAGGGGTTGGCGCTGGTGGGCACGCCGTTCAGGTCGTTGAACGCGGACATGGTGCTGCCGGCGCCCTCGTCGAAGGCGGCGTGGAAGGGAGGCAGGAACACGTCGCGCAGGGTGCGCTCGGACATGTCCGTGGTGTTATAGTCTTTGCCCGCCTCGGCGGCGCCGTAGGCGACATAGTGCTTGGGGCAGGCGCTGATCTTTTTGCCGCCCGGCAGACCCACCGCCTGGAAACCGCGCACCCGGGCCCGCGCCATGGCGGCCCCCAGGAAGGGATCCTCGCCGGCGCCCTCGGCGATGCGGCCCCAGCGCGGGTCGCGGCAGATGTCCACCATCGGCGCAAAGATCCAGTCGATGCCATTCACCGCGGCCTCGCTGGCAGCGATTTTCGCGGCCTCCTCCAGCAGCGTCGGGTTCCAGGTGCAGGCCTCGGCCAGGGGGATGGGAAAGATCGTGTTGTGGCCGTGGATCACGTCGAACCCGACGATCAGCGGGATGCCTAGACGGCTCTCCTCCACGGCGGTCTTTTGCAGACGGTTGACCTCGAAGCGGTCGGGCAGGCTCAGGATCGAGCCCACCTGCCCAGCGCGCACCCGCTCGTGCACGTCCGGCGTGCGCACCGACTGCACCATCTGGCCGACCTTTTCCTCCAGGGTCATCTGCGCCATCAGCGCCGTGACCTTCTCATCGATCTCAGGAGTCCAGGTGTTGAAACGGTAATACTCGCCCATGTTCAGCTCCTTTGCTTACACTCCAGTGACATACTGTTCATTATTCCGTTATCGCCTTAAGCAGCGCGAGCGATCCACTCACTACCTGGCGCTCCTGCTCATCGGCGCTGATCGCCGCCGCCAGGTCGCCCGCCTGCGGACCGTAGCGCCCGAAACCCGCGTGGTTGCCTCCCTCGATGGCGATGAACTGCGCATCGGCCGGAAGCAGCGCCCACGAGGCCTCGATCTTGGCCGGGTTGGCCAGGCCGTCCCGCGTGCCATAGAGCGAGGCCACCGGCAGGTCGCGCGCGGAGAGGTCGTTGCTCGCGGCCGGATACGCTGCCCACAGCAGCAGGCCGGAGATGGCCTCCGGATGGTCGTGGGCGTAGAGTGCCGCCATGGCGCCCCCCAGCGAGTGCCCGCCGATGGCCCAGCGCGTCACCTCGGGATAGGCGGCGATGACGTCATCCGCACGGTTGGCGCCCAGCACCGCCAGGTTCAGCGGCATGGGGACGATGACCACGCGACAACCGCCGGCCGCTGCGATCATGCGCGCGGCCACGGCATAGGCGCGGGGATCGACGCGCGCGCCGGGGTACAGGATCAGGCCCGTGGTCGGCGGCTGAGCGACCGGGGTAAAGACCAGCCAGCGGTCCTGCTCAACGGCCACCGCCTCATAGCCGACCCCGTCATAGCCCAGGCCATAGAACCCGCCGTCGCCCTCTGCACCCAGCGCCGCCTGGGCGGCCTCCTCCGCGCGCGGGCCCGTAAGCGCCCAGGCGGCAAACGCCCCGGCGGCGACGAGGAGCGCGAGGAGCAACCAGAACGGCCACAGACGACGCAGTTTATGCATGGCTGGAGTGTAGCAGAAAACGGGACGGTAGACCACGGACCTCTGGGAGCGCGGAGATAGTCGAAGAGGTAGCGCCCAGACAGGCGCTACCTCTTCGACTGCTCCGCATCCAGGTGCAGCAACAGCCCTGCGCCTCGCGACGCCGCACAGAGGGGCGCGGCAGACCGCCCGTCGAGATCAGAGGCGGAATGGCGCGTAGGCCCCAATGCGGAGCAGTTCTGACCGCCCGAGGGGCGGTCAGAACTATCTCCGCGCTCCCAGAGGCCGTTTCACCTCACCATCCCCCGCCGCTTATAATCGCCCCATCGTCTGTCGTCTATCGTCCATGGTCCCGTCACCAGGAGCCCCATGCTCACCTATCTATTCCAGGGCCTCTCCCTCGGCCTGTCCGCCGCTGCCTCGCCGGGACCGTTCCAGGCGTTCATCATCGGCAAGTCCGTCCGCAACGGGTGGCGGCGCACCTTACCCGCCGTGCTGGCCCCGCTGATCTCGGACGGCCCGATCATCGCCCTGATGGTTTTCCTGCTCACCCGGATGCCCTCCGGCGTCCTGCGCGGCATCCAGATCGCGGGCGCCCTCTATGTCCTCTACTTGGCCTGGCGCGCCTGCCGCTCCTGGCGGGACTACCAACCCGCCGAGGCCCCCGAGGGCACGCGGCAGACCCTCGGGCAAGCGGTCATCACCAACTTCCTCTCCCCGGGTCCCTATGTGTTCTGGAGCATGCTGGCGGGGCCGGTGCTGGTGCGGGGCTGGGGCGAGGCGCCCGGGCACGGCATCGCCTTTCTGGCCGGTTTCTACGGGGCGATGCTCGGGGCGCTCGTGCTGCTGGTCGTACTGTTCAGCGCGGCACGCGGGCTGGGCCCGCGGGTCAACCGCGCGCTGATCGGCCTGTCAGCGCTGGCGCTGGCCGGGTTCGGGGCCTACCAGTTGTGGCAGGGGATACTTGGGAGATAGCAGATTGCAGAGGGTAGATTACAGATCGGGCAAGGTCTCTGTCCGCCGTCTCACGCGAACGGGTGCCTGTCGTTCGCTCAGCGCGAGTCATCCACCGGCCAGCGCAGCGCGTTGTGGGACAGCTTGGACTGGATGGCGTCGCTGAGGTCGATGTGCGCGGCGTTGGCCAGGCAGAGGCAGTAGATCAGCACGTCCGCCAGCTCATCGCTGACCTCCTGGCGCGCGGCGGGATCGTCGAGATAGGCTACCGCGGCACCGTCGTCCAGCCATTGGTAGTGCTCCATCAGCTCAGCGGCCTCGATGGCGATGCTCACCGCCAGGTTGCGGGGCGTGTGCCGCTCTGTCCAGCCCCGCGTGTCAATGAACCGCCCGACCTCCCGCCGCAGCGCCGCTACACTCACCTGATCGTCCACGCCTGTCGCCTCCTGTCACCGGTGTCAAGATGCGTCCACTATACGCAGTTGTGGCACGTAGGCCAGTGGGGATAAGGGACCATGGACCATAGACGATGGACCATGGGGAAGAGACCACGGACGGCAGACGATAGACCATGAGAAGATTCGCGCGCCCTGAGCGAATCGGACCGCCCACGATCCGGAGCCGGCTGGAAGCCGGCGGGCCGTGGTCTGTGGTCCATCATCGCCACACGTCCAGGCACGACAAATGAGCCGTGCGGGGATCGAACCCGCGACAACCTGCTTAAAAGGCAGGGGCTCTACCACTGAGCTAACGGCTCGCGACGCAGAGTATACCAGCGGGCCGGGGGATGGTCAAAGATGCCATGCGGCCACAAAGCGCACGCATGTATTGGACAGGCCGCGACGGAAGGTACACAATCGGCCTGTTCCGGCTCCCGCTCAGGGCCACTGGGACCGTGAACGCCGCTGCACCGCCCCCCGGAGGTGATTATGCCCGTCCAGTTCCGATCCTACCAGGACCCCACGGATTATACCCGGATCAGCGCGTTTCTCATCCGGCACTATCGCCCGGGCAACGCCGATGGCAACTGGCTGGAGCCCGCCTGGGAGTACATGCACGGGCACCCGGCGCTGGATCGAGCCGCACTGGGCCGCATTGGAATCTGGGAGGATGCCGGTGAGGTCGTCGCCGTGGCCAATTACGAGTCGACCCTCGGCGAGGCGTGGTTCCAGCTTGCCCCCGGCTGGCGTCACCTGCACGGCGAGATGCTGGATTATGCCGAGGCCTATCTGCCGGCCGAGAGCGACGACGGAAGGCGCACGTTGCGCGTCTATGTCAACGACTTTGACCATGAACTGGAGGCGTTGGTGCGCGGCCGGGGCTATCGTCTGGACCCGGACAACCACCGGCGGATGTCGCAGCTGATCACTTCCGATCCCTTCCCAACGCCGCCGCTGCCCGACGGTTTCCGCCTGACCAGCCTGGCGGAGGAGCGCGACTGGGCCCGCGTGCATCGCGCGCTCTGGCGCGGGTTCAACCACCCCGGCGAGCTGCTCGCGGGCGACGAGGAACTGGAAAGCCGCCGCCGCATGTTCGAGACCCACACCGCCCGGATGGAACTCAAGATCGCCGCTGTGGCGCCACCCCGGCCGGGTCAGGCCGTGGGGGATTTCGTGGCCTTTTGCGGCACCTTTTACGAGCCCGCGGGCCGCTACTGCTACGTCGAGCCGGTGGCCACCGATCCCGACTACCGTCAGATGGGTCTCGGCCGCGCCGCGGTGCTGGAGGGGGTGCGCCGCTGCGGTGCGCTGGGCGCCACCGTAGCCTATGTGGGCTCGGACCAGCCGTTCTACCAGGCGCTGGGCTTTAGAGTGCTGTTCAACACCGAGTGCTGGCTCAAGGAATGGGCGTAGGCAGAGCGGCGCGCCGCTCCCAGCGCAGCGTCAGCCCCCCGGTATAGTCGCGCACCCACAGGTCGGCGCTGCAGCGGCCGCGGACCGGAATCGCGACCTCCGCCTGGCCCTTCGCCGGCAGGGCAATCGGCTCGAACAACAGCATCTCGCAATTGACACGTAACCAGTGGCGAGTGCACAAGGCAACGCCCAGGCGAGCCGAGCCTTTAGCGCCGGTGAGATCGTAGCTCACCAGCACCGTGTCTCCCTCCCGCACGCGAAAGTCCCGGCTGCCGAAGGAGCGGCTGCTGGGTGTGAGGGCATCATAGGCCACGGTACCCTGCCCAAAGAGCTGCAGCCGGAGGCCCGGCGCGATCCCCAGCAGGCTCCAGTTGCCAGTGGCGGCCACCATCAGCAGCACAAAGACGCCCAGCAGTGCCGCCAGGACGAGGCTCATGGGGTTAAATTCGGGCGATGCGTGGCGTGACATGGCGGCATCACAGAAACCGCACGTGCGGCGTTGAGCCCACTTCCTCTATCCGAGCCATCATGGAGCGCAGGGCGGGACAGCATCAGCCTGCCCTTGAACGGACGCTCAGAGCGGGCGCCTGTCTCCCGAGAGGTCAGGACTGACTATCTGCGCCTTCGGGCAACTCCGCACATGACCCAAATGGGCTTCTATTGGACCTACAGCGAAACCTCTAGCACTTGCCAGGCTAGCCAAGAGTGTACTTTGTGGCTCGCTTATCGATCCTCGCTCGACGGTTAAGGCTGCGGCAGCAGTCCCTGATCCGATGCAGCCAAAACGCCAGATACCCTAACCGCGTAGTCGCCTAGACAGACAGGCTGGACACATGCAGGACTCAAATTGGCGAGTATAGTGGCTCATACCGTGAAGAATGCCGCCCTCTGAGTCAAAGCTTCTCGCCAGTACATCAAACTGACGAGAAAACCCACCGTTGTACCTGCCATGTATGGCATTCGCGCAGAAATCCGCAACCTGCAGAAGTCGCGAATACCGAGCCGGAGTGAAGAGCGGTATCTCGACTAGGTTGTACAACTCCCCCCATCGAGTACCATGGCTGCGAAGCTGTATTGCCAGACTCTCTATGCGTTCACGGAACTGCGATTCGGCGATCACAACCAAGCCACGCTGCTCGTTTCCCTCGTTATAGAGCCGTCGCAGGAAATCATCAAACTTCTTCAATAAGCACTCGAAGGCGAAGAGATATGCATCTGTGCCAGGGTCTAGCCAGCCTTTATCAACGGCAACCCCAAAAACGACCGCCTTGCTGTCAGCGATGGCTGTGTACACTGAGTCAAGAATGCAGCGTTGCTGTTCTTTGGTGAGCTGGCACCAAGGATCTGCCCTTCCGGCGCGGATGACGGACGCATGAAACTCCACCGGCTCAGTGATGTCCGGGAACAATTCCCTTTGGATATCATCTAGAGCCTTACTAAGCCAATAGGTCTGCCGCTCAAAAACAGTGACGCCTGCCAATACGAAGTGATCGCCGTCTGGCTGGCCCGACTCGTCCAGATACAGCAAGTGCATGAGTGCCTCCATAAAGAAACGAGACCAAGAGGCAAAGCCTACGGGCACATTTTCGGTGCCCTCTTGGTCTGCAGCAATATTACCACAAGTTTCTGAGGATTGCAAGGCGTCTGCCGTGGATTCCAATAGGCCGCGTTACCCCTCAACCACCGGGTCGATCCGCTCCCATACCAGCGCGTGGGTCGAGCCCCACAGCTCCTGCGGCAGGCGAAAGGCGGCCACCTGCTTGTAGTGGGCGTTGAACCAGGGGTCCGCCATGATACTCCGCACCGCAAAGGTCGGCATGCTGGACACGTACTCGGGCTGCAAGTCGCGCACCAGCTCCCTGCCGATCACCCCATCGCCGGCATAGTTGCGCTGCTCCATGGGCACGGGGATGTACTGCAGCGCCTCGGCCGAGACCAGGGCACACGAGTCGATAATATAGCCCTCGTAATACCAGCCCAGCGCCCCCACCTCGGAGGCCGCCAGGCGCGCACCCGCCGGGGCGTTGCTGTTCAGCCACTCGGCCGTGCTGCGGTAGGCCAGCGTGCGCAGCCTTACCGGATCGTCGGTGACGATTCGGGCCACGTCAGGCGTGCGGGCCAACTCCACGGCCGCCCGGGCGGGCCCGGATATGAACACGATCGCCAGGAGCACGGCAGGGACGGCGACACCCGCCAGCCAGCCGGCGCCATCTCCCTGACTATAATGGTCCCACGCGGCCCGCGCGAAAGCCGCGGCCCCGCCAAAGAGCGCCGGGTACCAGAGGATCCAGATCAGCGGCAGGTACCACTCCAGCAGGTGGGTATGGCCGACCATGTAGAACGCCGCCAGCAGGGCCAGCAGCGCCGCGGGTCCCCAGGCGCCGTCGCGACGCGAACGCTCAAAGGCCCCCGCCCCCGCCACCGCCACCCAGGTCAGCAGCGACTGCGCCAGCGTGATGATCCCACCCGAGGCGGCCACGCTCGCCGGCGGGTTCCAGCCCAGCGCCCCGCCACCGGACCAGGCGCGGTACAGTTCGCGCAGCGTGCGGGGCACATAGTCGGCGGGCATCAGGTACAGCCCCGAGGCCTTGGAGATCACCGAGAGGGGGATGGGCGAGCCATAGTAGGGCGTGGCAATCGCAATCCAGACCAACAGCAGACCCAGGGCCAGCGCCAGAGGCGCCAGCGCTCGCCCGCCGAGCAGGCGTTGCAGCGCCGTCTGGCGGCGGGTGGCAAAGGGCAGCGCAGCAGGAGACCGCTGCGCAGGGCGCACCGCCAGCCAGCGCAGCCCCCACAGCCCCAGCAACAGCAGCCCCTCGGGGCGGGTCACCGCCGCCAGGCCAGTCAGCGCCGCCGCCAGGCGCGGGCGCCGCTCTGCCTCGGCCCAGAGCGCCCCCAGCACCAGCGCGCCCCAGAGATAGGACTCCATTACGCCGGTGGAGACGGCCAGCATCGGCGAGAACAGCGTCGCCGCCGCGGCCAGCAGCAGCGCCGCAGGCCAGCTGCCCGCCATCCGCCGCAACACGCCCGCCATACTGACCATCGCCGCCGCGTACCAGAGCGCGTTGGCGCGCACCGCCACGGTGGGGAGATCCCACGAAGGCATCAGCCATCCCAGCAGGGTCAGCCAGATGGTGTAGAGCGGCGAGCTGCTGCCCATCACCGGCTGGCCGGCGTTATAGACCGGCCCCACGCCGCTCAGGATGTTGCGGGCATAGCGCAGGTGGATGTAGCCGTCATCGATAGGCAGCACGGGTACGGCGAAATGCGTATAGACCGCATAAGCCAGCGCACAACAAAAGACGCCGGCGCATGCCCAGGTGAGCGCCTGCAACGCGCGATGGCCTGCCCCGTTGCTCATTCCGCCATCCTCCCCTCTAGCGCCGCTGGCGCAGGCGCGCCGTGGCATAGGCCACCGCCGCCAGCCCGACGCCGCCTACGCCCAGCAGCAGGCCAATGGACAACCCGCCGGAAGGCGCTGCGGGCGCGGGCGTCACCGCAGTGACGACGGTGGCCGGCGCGGGCACCGATGTGTCCGTAGCCGTAGGCATATCTGTGGGCACAGGTGTGTCTGTCAGCAGTTGCGTGCTGGTTCGAACAGGCGTCTCGGTGGGCGGCGGCGGAGACGCCGGCGGCGTGTCAGTGGGTACCGGCGTCTCCGTTGGGACCGGTGTCTCTGTAGGCACCGGTGTCTCTGTGGGCACCGGGGTGTCCGTCACCAGCGGCGTCGGCGAGGGTACCGGGGTATCTGTCGGTGTGTTGGTCGGCGCCGGCGTAGGCGGGGGCGGAGCCGAGGCCACCACGCATACGTCATCCCAGAACGAGGAGTTGTTCTTGACCGGAAACTCGGGATTGCCCCTGGTATAGACCGTCACAAAGTTGCTCTGGGCGATGGCCGACACGGTGAGCTGCACCCAACCATCGTAGGCGTGACCGTCGGCAGTGTACATGCGCGTCTCGCGATCGATCACCGGCGCGGACCAGATCGTGCTGGCGGGCGGAAACGCTCCAAAGCCCACCGGCGTGCCGCCATACGGATCGATTCCCGCCCAGACCTTGTAGTTACCGGGCTCCTCCAGATCCGAGACGGGCAGCCCCCACTCGACGGGGGTATCCTGACCTGTGGCGATCTGCACCCAGATACTGAACGTCACCCGCTGGCCCGGCACGACGGGCACGCGCTGGTAGAACCCGGCATGATGCGTCGAGAACCCGGAAAAGAACTTTTGCGCATAGCGGCCATGGTGCACGCGGTAGGCGCCCTCTTCCAGCACGGCCGCATCCACCACAAAATACTCGATCTCGCGGTTGTACGTCTGATCGCCCAGAATCGCCCAGGGCAGCCAGTTGACCGAAAGCCACGACGAGAGGCTGGTGCCCACCGTCTCACCCTTGTAGAGCCCCTCCTCGAAGGAAAAGTTGGCCGCGAGGTTGCCGGGGCACTGGGCCGAGGCGCCGCCGGCCAGCAGCAGGAACAGCGCGAGGGCGGTGATGGCGATAGCGGACAGGCGGGAAACAGATGGCATCGGGCGTGCTCCATGGATACGGGCTGGGGTCATCAATGGGCCGCACGGCATTGGCCCGGGCACCATTGTAGCCCAAGGCCTTGAGCCGCAAAATGCCGCGCCCCGGGCCGTGCGGTGGGGGTTCGGACCGCCGACGGCGTCGAGTCGCCGTATTGGACTGCGGTCGCCGGCCGTCGGGATCAGGAACGCTGACGTCGTCCCCCTCCGCTTGACCGCCCTCTACCCGGATCGCATACTCCCCGCGCACTCTGCCCGACAGGAGATCAGCGATGCTCATTGCGCCCCTGACCGAGAGCGACCTGCCCGCCTGCGCCGCGCTGCTGATGGACGCCTACAACGGCCCGCCCTGGGACAGCCAGTGGACCCTCGCGTTGGCCACGCGCTACCTCACGGAGCTGCGGCAGATGCCGCGCTTTGTGGGGTTCACCCTGTGCGAGGAGGGCCCCGAGGCGGCGCTGGTCGGGTGCACCTTTGGCCATGAGCGCACCTGGTGGACCGCCGACGAGTTGTTTGTCGACGAGTTGTACGTCGGCCGCGCACACCAGGGGCAGGGCCACGGCGGCCGCCTGCTGGCGCATTTGGAGGAGCACTGCCGCGCGCGGGGGCTGGCCGGCGTTACCCTGCTCACCAACCGCCACATGCCGGCGCTGGGCTTTTACCACGCCCGTAACTATACCCTGGCCGAGCACGTGGCCTTTCTGTACCGCGTGGTGTAGGCGGAGGGGCAGTGCAACGGATGGTCGGGCTCCGCCCGACCGGGTCAGCCAGAGGCTGACCCTCCGCTACCGCCGTCTCTGCAGCACGCTCCTGAGCGCCCCCGCGACGATCTCAGCCTGGCCGGGCTTTAGCGTGTGGGGATGCAGGCGCAACTCGGTCTGCGTCATCCCGCCGAACCCATAGCGCTCCACGGTGATCAGTTGCACGGCGATGCGCGGCTCGTCCGCCAGCAGCCGCCGCGCCGCCTCGACGTGCGTGATCCCGAGGGCGGCCTCGTCCCAGGAGACCGCCGCGTGGGGGATCAGCTGTCCCGTGCCGTAGGGCATCTGGCGCCAGGCGCGCACGCCGCGCAGGCCGCCGGCCGCATCGAGCATGATTTGCACGCGGCGCTCCCACTCAGCCATCTCGGCGGCGTGATCGGCGCGCAGGTACAGTTCCACGGCCTTGACCAGGCCCGCGATCGACTCTTTGTCGGTCTTCATGGCGCGGCCGAGCGCATCGAACGGGCAGTCATTCAGGCGGCAGGCCTCGATCAGATCGGGGCGCCCCAGGATCAGCCCGCTGGCCTGGGGACCGCGCAGGGCCTTGCCGCCGGAAAAGACCACCAGATCGGCGCCCTCGGCGGTGTAGCGGCTGAAGTTGCTCACAGGCGGCACCTCCGCGGCGGCATCGACGATCACGGGCACGCCGGCGGCGTGGGCGATCTCCGCAACTTTCGGCAGAGGCAGCGCCTCCTGGGTACAGAACCAGGCGAAGGTGTAATAGACGCCGGCGGTCTGTTCATCGATGGCCGCTGCCAGCGCATCCGGGTCCGGGGCCACGTCGGTCAGGCGCCCCCCGGAGAGGAGCAGCGCCCGGTCGTAGGGGTTGCGGTGCGCCGGCTGCACCAAAAAGCGATGCTTGAGGCCAGCGGTCTCGGGTAACTGCGCGATGCGCGCCGGATCGGTGCCCGTCATGCAGGCCGCGGCCATCAGGGCGATGCCCGCCGTGGCGCTGCCGCAGACGTGCGCCGCCTCCACGCCGATCAGTTCGGCGACGCGTTGCCCCGCGGCCAGGTGCAGCTCGTCCATATCTACGAACTGCTCTGCTGCGGAGGCCATGGCGGCCACGACTGCGGGCGGCATCAGGGAGCCCCCCAGCCGGGTCAGCGTCCCCGCGGCGTTGATCAGCGGTCGCACACCGAGCGCGTCATACATGCTCATCTGTGGCCCTCCTTGCTGGCGGCTATCCCTCGCCGGCCGTGATCACACGCATCTGCTCAACGCTGGCGCCGGGCGCGAACGCGTGCACGATGGCGACGATCCCATGGAGCTGCGCCTGCACGAGATCTGCCGGCACCCCCGGCGGGGCGTAGGAGACATAGAGCACCTGGGTTGTCTCCGGGGTGATGGGCGAGCGGTTGTCCTGGCCATAGAGATCGAGCAGGCGATGCCCTCGGCGTCGCGCATGACCATGTCACCGGCATGAACCTCGCGGGCCGTGCCGTTCATCATCGTCATCCTCTCGCCCGCGCGCGAGACGTCAATGATCACCGGCTCGCGTAGCCGGTCAACGTCGTGGCCCGCCGTGAGAACCAACGTCTCCAGCTCGCTGGCAAAGTTGGCGTCCACCAGGGGCGAGACGTTGGGCAGATTCTTGCCTTTCAGGATCGACTCGAGCTGCAGCTGCACGTGGTAGGTCTTGGTGAACCGTTTATAGTAGCGCTGGTAGGCCGCCAGCACCGGCAGCGCCAGCAGGTCCTGGCGGGTCTGGCCGGCATAGCGCGAGCGCAAGCGGTCCTCGACGCCACGCTTGAGGGGGTCCAGGATGTCGCGTGGATCAGTGTTCGAGGCGCCGGAGATCTCCAGCAGCCCCACGGCGCCGCCGGGGTGGGCGCTGTGCCAATCAGCGGTAGCAGTGATCGAGAGCATGGAACCTCCTACGTTGCAGGCGACCCTTGCTCCGCAAGGTCAAGCCCGCGGTCCAAGCCGAACATCTGCCGGCGCTAGCCCAGCGGCCGCCCGACCTCCCACTCGTGCCCAAAGGGGTCGCGCAGGCGCCCCGAGCGCCAGCCGTGCTCCTCGCTGACCGGCGCGACCGGCGTGGCGCGGACGGCCACCGCCCGGGCATAGACCGCGTCGGGATCGGCGACGGTGAGGATCAAGCGTACAGTGCTGCCGCCCAGCGTCTGCGGAGAGGGGTTGCCGTGCTCCGGGGCTTCGTCGCTGAGCCAGAACTCGGCACCATCCATCGACAGCCGCGAGACCACGGCGCCGTCCGAGCTTTCGATGTGGTAGACCTCGAGCGCGCCAAAGGCAGCGATGTACCAGGCCACGGCCGCAGCGCCACCGCGCACCGCCAGCCAGGGAGCGAGGGTGGTGGAGATCAGGCGCTGATGTCTACCGGTCGGCATGATCACCTCGCAAGGAGCCAGAAGTGAAAGATATTCACCGAGTACAGATGGCTCGGAACCTGCTAAGACAGGAACGCGAGTCTGGAGACCCGCGCCCCTTCAGTGACCTGGACCGCCGACAAGCGCAGTACCCTACGCCGTCGGCTCCGGACCGGCCTGTAAGGCCGCGGTCCCTCGGTCACCGGACCGCCGACATTCCTGTCGGCTCCGGAGCGGCCTGTAAGCCCGCGGCCCGTACGCCGACGGCCGCGGACACGGGCTATAGGCCCACAGGCGACCGACAACCGAGCTAGTCCTGCCGAAATGAGACCCAGAAATCGTCAGATGCCGACAGGAATGTCGGCGGTCCGTGCCTGTCTGGTTCAACGGCAACGGCAATCGCTGGCGCCTCCGGTGCACGGCGGGCTGTAAGCCCACCGTCCAGGTGCTGGTTAAAGCCCACCGCCCGAGTGCCGGCTAAAGCTGGCGCACGCGCCCCAGTAATCCTGAACCGCCGGCATTGCCTTTGGGCAGCACAGTTCGCCGGCCACCGGAATCGCGGGTCTGGAGACCCGCGCCCCAGGGGGGGCGTCCACATCCATATCGTCCATCGTCCGTGGTCCATGGTCTGGAACCAACGCGCCCACGCGTAACGCGTAACGTTCTCCTACGGGTAAATCCTCCCCATGGTCCGCGGGAAGGGGATCGTCTCGCGGATGTGATGCAGGCCGCACATCCAGGAGACGGTGCGCTCGACACCCAGGCCAAAGCCCGAGTGAGGCACGGCGCCGTAGCGGCGCAGGTCCAGGTACCACTCAAAGGCCTCGCGGGGGAGCTTGTGCTCCTCGATGCGCCGCTCCAGCAGCGCCAGGTCGTGAGCGCGCTGGCCTCCGCCGATGATCTCACCGTACCCCTCGGGGGCGATCAGGTCCACCGAAAGGGAGAGCTCGGGATTGGTCTCGTCCTCGGCCATATAAAAGGCCTTGGAGCGGGCGGGATAGCGGTGCACAAAGACCGGCCGGTCAAAATGGTTGCCCAGGATCGTCTCGTGCGGCGCGCCAAAGTCGTCGCCCCACTCCAGCGGCTCGCCCGCCTCAGCCAGGATCTTGAGCGCGTCGTCATACGAGATACGCGGGAAGGGCGCGACAATGGCCTCGAGCTTGCTCACGTCGCGCTCGAGGATCTCCAGCTCGGGGCGACATTTGGCCACCACCTGCTGCGCGATGTAGGCCACCAGCTGCTCCTCCACCTCCATGCAGCCGTCCAGATCCACATAAGCCATCTCGGGCTCGACCATCCAAAACTCGATCAGGTGGCGGCGGGTCTTGCTCTTTTCCGCGCGGAAGGTGGGGCCAAAGCAATAGACCTTGCCAAAGGCGCCGATGGTGGCCTCGTTATAGAGCTGGCCGGACTGGCTGAGGTAGGCCTTTTCGCCAAAGTACTCGGTCTCAAAGAGCGTGGTGGTGCCCTCGCAGGCCGCGGGGGTGAGGATGGGGGTGTCCACCAGCAAAAAGCCGTGGTCGTCCAGCCAGTCGCGGATGGCGCGGATGACGGCGGCGCGCACGCGCATGATCGCCCACTGGGAGGGAGCCCGCAGCCAGAGGTGACGGTTCTCCATGAGAAAGTCGACGCCGTGGGATTTGAGCGCGATCGGGTATTCCCCCGCCAGTTGCACGATCTCAAACGCGGTGAGGCCCAGCTCGTAGCCGCCGGTGGCGCGGTCGTCGGCGCGCACGATGCCCGTGGCGATCACCGAGGACTCTTGCGTCGCCTGCGCGGCGGCCTCCCAGGAGGCAGGGTCGATCTCTTTCTTGAACGCCACCGACTGGACCATGCCGGTGCCATCGCGCACCAGCAGGAACTGGAGCCGGCCGCTGTCCCGCTTGTTGTACAGCCAGCCCTTGACGGTGACCTCTTGCCCGACATAGTCGCCGATCTTGCCTATCGTTACGTGCTCTGCCACGGTGCAGCCTCCTGGCGTCGTGCTCAAGAGGGATTGTAGGGGGGGAGACAGAGGGCGTCAAGGCCCCCACCCCTTGCCCCTCCCCCGTTGACGGGGGAGGGGTTGGGGAGAGGGCCAGTTTCCCGGGAGAGTGCTGAACTGTCAGCTGGTTCTCCCCTCCTGCTCCTCGCACGCTCTTCGTATCCGCTCCAGCGTGCCCGGCAGGTCCCTGAGCACCTCATCGTTGGTGATGCGCAGAACGCACAGGCCCAGATCGGCCAGGATGGCGTCTCGTCTGGCATCGGCCTCGCGCTCGGCGAGGTGAATGTGCCCGTCCACCTCGATCACCAGGCGACGGGCGGGGCAGTAGAAATCGACGATGCAAGAGCGAAAGGGGTGCTGGCGGCGGAACCGCAAGCCGTCCAACTGGTGCCCGCGCAGCGCCTGCCAGAGCACCTTTTCTGCCGGCGTCATTCTCTGGCGCAACTCCCGCGCCAGGCGCTGCATCCGCTCCGAGGTGCGGATGAGCCGGTGCTCCTGGATGAAATCGGGGTCGCTGCCGTCGGGAATGGAGGGTTTCCGGGGTGTCATGGTAAACAGATTGTAGAGACTGTTGTTGCCGGTGCAAGCCGCCCCCGGCCCGCCCTCTCCCCCAACCCCTCCCCCGTTAACGGGGGAGGGGCAAGGGGTGGGGGCCAACGCGTCAGCGCGCAACGCGCCAACGCCTCCCGTCACCGCTTTCGCTTGCGCTCGACCCCTCCCGTCGGCTAGAATGGGGCGCAGAATGCTCGAAAGAGGTCACATGGCCGACACCATCACACAGGACGAGATCAACGCCATCCTCTGGCGTGCAACCGATACCTTCCGCGGCGCGGGCCCTGCGCGCCGGGGCACCAGGTCTGGCGCTGTCGAGAATGTGCGATGGCAGGCTACCAGCGGGAGTGGCTACTGATCGGCGGTTGCACGTAGCCGCGGCTACCGAAGAAGGGACGAAGGCAGCGTTCTGCTGACGGGCGAGGTGAGGG